>Ga0222719_10003248_pt1 | contig 14525 bp, 21 predicted proteins | sample C33_34DmetaG_FD_165039 | JGI IMG/M metagenome (GOLD analysis project Ga0222719, IMG submission 165039) | Estuarine water microbial communities from San Francisco Bay, California, United States - C33_34D | ecosystem: Environmental > Aquatic > Marine > Unclassified | place: USA: California...
GCAAGGCGTGAAGCCGCACGACGTATGGGTGCATCTGGTAAACTCCCTCGTGGCTTTAAGTATGAAGATTTAGATATAGACAAGGAAGAAGCAATGAGAATCGAACGAAAATTATTAGGCAAGAAAAGAGCAATATCAAAACACTGTGGAGGAGTTCTTATATTCAAACATAATATGCCAAAAAGCCTAATGAACGCAGACAATCAAATATTATTAGACAAACGTGAAGTAGAGGACTTGGAACATCTCAAGATAGATATCCTTGCTAATAGAGGACTCAGTCAACTACTGGAGATAGATTCAGAGACACCATTAGAAGCATACCCAGAAGAAGATTATGAAACAAGTCAGATGCTTTGTAATGGAGATGTTATAGGAGTTACCCAAGCAGAGTCACCTGCTATGAAAAGATTATTTCAAGCAATACAACCAAACAGTAAAAGTGATTGTGTATTTGCAACTGCACTGATAAGACCAGTAGCAACCACAGGCAGACAAAAGGCGGCGTTCTTTCAGGACTGGACAGAACAAAGATTAGATGATACTATTGTATATGAAGATGATGCAATTAAAAAGATATCCAAACTTATAGGTTGTGATATGTATGAAGCAGATATGTATCGCCGTGCATTTGCCAAACGTGATGAAGAACGTGTTATGGAGTTCATGGAACGCATGGGCGATAGTGAGAATAAGGCGGAGATTATACAGGAACTATATGGACTAGGAAACTTTGGATTATGTAGAGCTCATGCGGTAAATTTAGGTAGATTAATCTGGGCACTTGCATATCAAAAAGCACACAACCCAAAACAGTTTTGGCGTGCCGCACTCAAACATTGCCAAGGAAGTTATAGACGTTGGGTACACAAAACAGAAGCCAAGAATGCAGGATGGGATTTACGTGAACTAGGACTACCAAACGGTATAACAGAGTCACCACAAACACAATATAAACGTTATGGATACTGGACACAACCAGAATTTATGCCAAATATGTTTGTACAGGAAACCTGGGGAGACCGTGTAAACTTTGCAGGACTTGTTGCAAATGGTAGAGTGTTCAAAGGAGAACAAGGAAGGTATGTTACGTTCTTAACACTGGGTATTGCTAACGGTGAATATGTTGATATTACAGTAAAGAAGCCTTTTGGATATAGAGATCATGATGTTGTAGTAGGCAGTGGCAAAGTACGTTATAGTAATGGTGCTAGATATATAGACTGTTATGACGCTAAAGGACATAGGCTGGACAGATATTTAAACTAAGTTTTAACGCTATCTAATTGTATAAGAGGTATTCTTATTTTTTGTTGTGATATCCATAATATAGTATTGGCGATTTGTACAGGAGTTACTAGATTTTCTCCAACTCCGCCCACAACTAAATAAGAAACTTTAACTCCGGTAATACCGGTTTCGTCACTTAATTTAACACTATAAGATCTTAACTGCCTTTTACTATTTGCGTATACACTGTTATCATCTGTGTTTTCAAGGGTTGTTCCGATATTAAAAATATGTCCTGGAATATTTTCTTGCATCCACATAGAATGAACAATATCTGTTAGTTGTTTTTGATTATCAAAGTTAATATAGGCACTGTTTACAAATACTGTATAATCTAGTATTGTTTCTCTGAGACGTTTTTGTGTGTCTAAACTAGTAAAGTCCCATCCTGTGCTAACACTAGCAGTTGTAACTGAACCTAACTGTTGTAGCCCCCAAGCAATAGTCTTTCGCTCAGGATTTCCTGTACAAAATATTTTCATAATAGTAAACTCCATTCCGGACACAGTTTACAAAAATCAAGATTGCGAATACTGTCTGTACGTCTTACAATATCCCAGAACTTTGTATGAGGTTTTTCTTCTACATCTAACATTGCAAGTAAGTTGGATATTTCAGGATATTTACTGAACTTATCCACAAGCACATTCATAGTGTTCGAACTTAACCAATCCAAACTGTATGTACCTAAACATTTTTGAAAAATTAGTTCAACTGAATCGCCTAATCTGTTTTCTGCAAAGTTTTCCTTATGCCAGAGGAATAGTTCATCTAGATAGAATAGGTTAAGATATCCCCAGGTACAATTTATTTTGAACATGTGATTTACTGGCATATTATTATAAAACCAATTAATAGTTTCTACTGTGTGTTCCCAACTTGCACCAGTACGTTGATATTCAAATCTATCGCCTATATCATCTATACTAAAATAAAGTTCTATTAGTTTGCATTCACTCCACAATTCCAATACTTCTTGTGTTACACGGTTAGTACCATTTACATTATAAAATACTCTAACATCGCTTAGTCCTTTGCTCTGTTTAATATTATACAATAGTTTAATGTGTGCATCACTAAGTAAAGGATCGCCACCGCCATGAAAGTGAACACTGTTAATATTTTTTAGATATTCTAAATCGTTAATGGTAAGGTATTGATCTTTTCTATATAAAAAATTATCCATGTTAGTATCAGGATAAAGTTTTGCCCAATCGCTTATCCATTTACTACTATTGTTAGGTCCACAAATAGTACATTTAAGATTGCACAAGTTACCCACACTATAGTCTAATGCTTTAGGAGTATCTGTAAGATTTATGTCAGTGTCTTTATGATAGTTTTCGTACAATTCTTTACTACTCATACGTCTACTGACAAGTCCTGCTTTTTCTTCCCGATAACAGTTCTGACATCCTGGAATAAGTTCTCCTTGTGTAACACTATCAATAATGGCAAGATGTTCAGCGCCGTGCCATGCCTCATCAGGTGTAGTATCAGTAACAATATATCCTTTAAAATAACTACAAGGGTTATATCCTATTGTATTTCGTGTACTCCAAAATGCTTGATTTTTAAATATCTCGTAACAAAAACCTGGCTTAGACTTTATATCGTTATTCACTCTTTAATCCTGCTAACATGTCTTTGAGTTTACTGCTTTGTACACTTGCAGTAATCTTACCAGTGTCGCCCTCAGGTGCTTCAACAACTCCTGAACTTCCTTTGTTTTTAAGTTGTTCATAGATACTACTACTTTGTTTCTTAAACTGCTGGTACTCTTGATCCTCACCTAAGTCACGAATACGTAAACTTTCTATATCAAACTCTAAGTCAATCTTTTGCCCAACACCACTACTACTTCTAGTCTTCATAAGTTGTAGTTGATACCTGCCACGTTCTCTCATAGCACGACTTGTAAAGATACCAAACACATTGTCAGCAGTATTAATCTTACTAAGTCCACCACTTATATGACTGTGATCAAACTCTATCTCATCTACTGCACCTCTGTTCAACTGCGAAGCAGTAACAAATACACAGTTTAATTCTTTTGCTAGGTTACGTAATTCTTCACTTACATATTTGTCTTTTACAAACAAATCACTTGGAGATACTTTTGCACTTACTGGCATAAGCAAATCTAAATAGTCAATAAGAAGGAAGTCTACATTCCAACCATTTTTTATTTGTAGTTCTTTTAGGTATGCTCTGACATCATTTACGTTACTCTGTGCTGGCATGTATTTTATCTGTAGTTTACCTGCCTTTTTGCCAGCCATCTTTACTTTCATCTCTACTGTTTCTAAGTCTTTAAATACTTCTTTAGTAGATACATTTGTAAGCATACTATCTATTCTCATAGCACTTAGACCTTCACTAAGTTCTAATGTTAAGTATACTCCATTTAGTCCATTTGTTATCCAGTTCACTGCTAAGTTCTGCATGAACAAACTTTTACCACTACCAGATCCTCCAGCAAATATATTCAGTTCACCTTTGTTCATACCACCAAACAACTTTTTATCCATTGCAGGCCAGCCTGTTGTAATCTGTCCATTGTTATCTTTAAGTGCCATAAGTCTTGCACGAGGATCAGCAAAGTAATCTGTGCCCATGTCTTTTGTAAGACTTATTTGTACTGCATCTTTAATAATCTTTTCTACTGGTTCATATGTACCTTTTTCTAATAAGTCTGCACTCTTAAGTATTGCACGTTCTAGTTCCTGTCTTTTAGTAAAGCCTTCAAACTCTGCTAGGAACCAATCATTATGACTTTCACTTATATCTGGTACTGGCTTCAGTTCAACACCTGTTACTGCACGAACCTGTTCATAAGTAGGCAGAGCACCATGATCATCACTGTGTTCTTTAATAAACTTTGCAGTATCAATTAAACTCCTGTCAAAGTTTTGTACATTATAAATGTTCTGTACACGCACAAAATTCTGTGCATCATTCATCATCATTTCTAAAAATAATTTTTGTAAATCTACTGTATATTCTTTAGCCATTAACACTTCCCACAATTAAACAGACAATAGTCTGGCTTAGTATCTTGTATTGTAGCATAAAAATTACTAAAACGCCTAATACATTCGCTTAATTTATTATCTTTTATTGTCATTTTATTTTTATACCATTCACTTTTATAGTAAAAGTTATAATGTTTAGTATCACAACAAGGAGTATATGTTCCATTGGCACCTATGTAATGTGTTCTGTTATTTTTGCACTTTGGATCAATTTTTAAATTTTTACTGTCTATTTTAAATTGTTGTTTTGTTTCATCTCTACTACCAATAAAATGTTTTTCTGGACGTAAAGGATCGTTATCAACCCATCTATCACTAGGATCCAACTTAAACTTGTTTATACCTAATTTTTTCGCTAATAATACAGTTTCATCAATATTTTTTTGGTTGTAGGAAAATGGTATATATTTCCATATAGTTTTTACATTACTATTTGTGCATATTTCAATTGCTGTTTTTATACTTTCCCAATCACCATTTATTCTATATTGTGTAAAGTTTTGTGGATTGCCATCTATACTAAAACTAATATGATCAGTGCTATCAAGTAAATTTGTTAATTTTGTCCACCAGTCTCTAGACTTTCTACTTCCATTTGTTGTAATACTTACAGTCTTACATTTACCCTTGACTTTATAAATTAGTTCCAAAAAATTTTTATGATATATAGGGTCACCTAAGTTTCCACAAAAATTGATATGTTTTACAGGAATATCAATAAAGTTACAAAACTTATCAATATCTAAATCCTGTATAGTAAAATTATTCTTACCAAACTTATCTATAAATGTTGTACGTTCACATCTTGGACATGCAAGTGTACATCTACTTGTTGCTTCTACGTGTAAATCTACCATCGTTTTCTCTGTAAATTTATTTTAAGACCCATAGTTTGCCTTGCATCTATAATACTTTTAAGTGTAAACAGTTTTCCATATCTTACAACTGCATCATTTACATCTTTGACATCACTTTCCCATTCAGGAAAACTTACACTCCAACCAAACTCCAGTGCGTCATCAATTAGTTTTTGTCCTGCACGATCTTTATCTGGCACTAGTATAACTTCTCTACCTAGTGTATCTATAATCTGTGCTTGTGTTTCGCTACACCGATTACTCAATATACCTACTCCACCTATACACATTGCATCTAACAGTCCTTCTGTTACTACTACAAACCTACTGTTAGACAACTGATTATCAATGCCATAAACGAAACCACTATCATGACTAGTAAAATATTTGGGTTTTGATTCATTGTCGATACTCCTTGCACTAAATCCAATTGTTTTCCCTTGCCAAGTAAAAGGAACAATTAGTCTTTTCCACATGCCAGCAGCTTTGCTATTGCTATACATAATTTTACCTAATGGCAAAGCTCTACTTTCAGCATATAATCTTATATGATCTGGTAATTGATTTGTACTATTCTCAGGTAATTCTCTAGGACTAAATTCTACTGTAAACTTTTCATCATCTTCTAAAACTTCTTCTACTGTATCTTTAATACGCAATGCTTCTATATTAAGCATCTGTCGTGTGTTATCATCAACACCCAGCCAAGTAAGAAGTTTTCTTAGTTTAAAACTTATATGTCTACCTGGTTGCCAGCCTGTCTTAAAATTACAATTAAAACAATGGTAACTTATAGCATCACCAGAAGCAATTACTCCGCCTCTACTACGTTTGTCCATGTTTTCACCATTATGATGACAACAGACTGCATTAAAACTAATCCAGCCATTAGTAGTTCTCTTTTGTTTGCCAGGCAAACTATCTATGATTGTTTGTTGAATACTATTCAAAAGTCAACATCTCTGCCGTTTATATTGTAAGTACTGTATGTGAAACCTGCATCCATCTTCTCAACTTCAGTCATGTTGTCACTGTCAATCCTGCGATTAGGATCTCGTTTCATTTGTTGTAGGCGGTCTTCTGCACTGTCTTTGCCACACACAGAGCAAACGCCTGTGGCACCACCGCAACTGCCGCTTACACGACGTCCTCTTAGGAGGCCTATAGCCATAATTGCCGTAATTACCAAAAAAATAACCAAGCATAGTGCAAAAACCTCCAAACCCATTACTTCATCTTTTGTATATCTTTATAAGTACACTCGTCTTCAATACTTATCTCACTATCAGTTTCTATCCATAGTTTAGCACCACAACTTAATGGTTTATCGGGTCTGTATACCATGCGACTTGGCCCGTGTATTTCTACTGCACTGCCGTATCTGGCTTTACTGCCTTCCTGTACTCTACACACAGGAAGTTCTCTGCCGTGTTTTTCATTTTGTTGTATAATATTTCTGTTAATGTGTATGTACTTCTTCATTATGTTATTATATGACTTTTTACAAATTCAGTCAACCTAATTGTAAAATATTCATGCCCTGCTTCATTAGGGTGCCCATCCTTTGCTATTAAATTTAACCTATTATCTTCTGCCATTGCACGCCTTAGCATACTGTCCATACTTGCTCCATCAATAAAGTAATTAGGATATCTTGTTGTTTTGTGATTACCTATTGTATTAAACTGTATTATAGGAATATTCATTGATTTACAAATACTATTAACAATAAACTTGGCGTTCTCAGTATACATATTATAACTTTCATTATCAGACTTTATTACCCATTCACGAGCAGATTGTGGCCATCCATGTTTGTCACCAGCAAAGCCGTTATGAGTCCAAGTATTATTAGTATACCAACTCATTCTGGTTTTTTCTGTCCAACCTATACAAATTATAATTTTATCTTGTGAATTGTATGTATTAAGGAAATAGTTTGAGACTTGTTGTGCTATTGCAAAGTTACTGTTAGCAGCTTCTGCTAAATTATCAAATTGATAACCTAAATTATCAGCAAGTCTTCCTAACCATACATTTTTATTTCTATAATGAGTATTTGCGTGATGATTATCCTTGCCTATACTAGGATTAACAAGTTCACTTCCATAAGTGAAACTACAACCAAAGCCTACTAATTTCATTATGGTCTATATAATACTTGACTCAATGTTCCTGAAGTTGTTGTACGTACAAAACGAACTGCACTATAAACACCAGTAAAATTAATGTATGCATTGTCTGTCTGGTCAGTATAGTTAGTTGTAGATATTGTTGTAAAGTCTGCGTTTTGAATACTATTACTTGGATTAATTGAACCTTGTATTTCCAGGCTACCTGTGAACGCACTACTGAAATAGACTTGTGCAGTGTGTTGTGCAGTATTACGATTTATATATGGATCTATTGCTATTGTGCTTCCTGTATTGCCACCACCAAACGCTTCAGTTGTACTTTCTTTGAAAGCAGGATACATTCCTTCTGTAACTTCTAGTGTACCATTAGCACTATAATTATCATCTGCATATGCAGGACTTGTTCTACCTTCTGGATTTGTAACTTTCAAACTATAACTGTAAAACTTTGCATCTAAATTAAGTAAGTCACCTTCTGTTATAGTTGCTTCAAATAATCCTCTACGTGGATCAATAGCAGTTAAGGCACGTTCAACATATGCTACACTATTTTCTTTATCCATTATAATAATGTTTGCAGTATGGTCTGTCATTACTACACGTTTTTGATCACGGTTTTTGAATTCTATTCTTATGTAATTGTCTATACCTCTATAGACTTTTATATTGGGGGTGTAAAACATGCTCATGAGATTATTGACTCCAGTATCAGTTACAACTGCAGTGTGTAATTGTGTATATAAATATCCAGTAGTAACAGTCATACTGTATTTATAAGAGATAGAATGCCGCCATTAGCAGAAGAAATATTTGAACAATATCCATTTTTAAGTTTAGTTACATATGGTGGACAGGAATACGTAGGAATAATCCAAAATCAGGACGATAGTTTTCTAAGTATGTATGACTATAGTAAAATAGACTCTGATCTAAAACCATTGTTCTTAGAACTAGGTGATGCTTGGTGGTGGGAATCAAATAGAACCATACCTATAAACTTATTTCTTAAAAAGGATTTCTTTTCTTTTAGTAAGTATCTAATTACATTTAACATAAAAGATACACAAATTGAACGAGGTCCTAGTGTTAGCATAGCAGACCTTGCCAAGAAGAGAAGCAAGCGACGCAACATACAATTAGTGAAAAAAGTTAAATAGAGCATGGACTTCTTATTACTGCTTCTGATTAAGCATGCCATTGTAGATCTTGGCGTTCAAAGTCAACTACAAAACATTAACAAAAGTCGTTACTTTGGGAATGGACATATCCACTACATGCACCATGGTATAAGCACTGTAGTCATTGCAGGATTATTTTTGCCTGCTATACCTGCAATACTTTGTGCATTCATAGACTATTTTATTCATTGGCAAATAGACTACTCAAAACATAAAATTAATAACTTTTTCAAAGTGGAAAAAAGATCTACTGCATGGTGGTGGACAAATGCATTAGATCAGTGCTTGCACTTTTTGACATACTATTTTCTAGCAGTATATTCTAGTGCATTGTCTTTTTTGATTTTTTGGTAGTTTCGTAACCAGGAAAGTCTTGTTCTACAGTATCTATAACATGACCTAACATACTTTTTATTTGATCATCTGTAAGTAAACCTTTATATAAAACAAGTGCATGTTTAAGAAGCATTGTTGCCATATACATATGATCATCTTCATCTTTTATATTTTTATCTATATGCTTTGTAAGATTTTCTTGTATTTCTTTCATTCTTTCTAAATTATTTTTCATTTTGCTCCTCCAATATATTCATATGAACTACAACTAATTGTGCATAGGCTACTGCGTGTGCTTTCTTAAAACTATAACTATCCTGTCCTGCTTTTTCCCAAATAGTTTGACCTACCTCACGCCATGTTTTTCCTATTAGGTGTCTTTTTGCAGGACGTATAACTGCTAGGAACATCGCCATACGAGGTATACTAGTTATATCTTCAGGCATTCTTGCCATTGTCTCGAAGTGTTTTCCAACATGTATTAGTTGCTCAAAGAAATCTCTATTGTGTAAATTAGACCAATTAGGCTCTCTCATCATTTCCACTAAGTGTATTTCATTTTTTATATGTTGATAAACATTTACATTAAGTAAATCTAATTTGAAGTACCCTAACTGTTCTGCAGTTTTATGATCTACAGTTGCAATTCCATCATGTGCTTGTGGAATATTATTAAAATAGACACCAGTATTGTGTTTGATACCGGTCTCAAGTCTTGCACCTACACCCTTTACATGTTTTAGTAAATGTGTTCTATCAGCAAAATCTATATCTATGTCTGGCATATCATAAATCATTTTATAATTCCAATTTTATCGCATATCTTGTTAGCAAACTCTTTATGTGCATTAGTATCAGGATGTCCATGTTGGTGTTCACTATCAAAAGGTTTATAGCCAGAATCAAAACAGTCTTTAACAAAACAGTATTGTAACAAATCAAAACTATTCTTGTCATTAAACTCTTTATAAAAGTCACGTAGAGATTCTAAATTTTTATCTATCATACATATATCTTCTGACACATCTGCAGCCCAAAAAATTAATAGGTTGTATCCTAAACTTTTGCACAAATGTAATAACAAACATGCTTGATGCATTGTATTGACAATAGCACCATCTACATTTAAGTTTTTTATCCATTCTTTCAAATAATTTTTGTAAAACCCTGGTATATCTTTACTAACTTTTTCTGTATTAAACCAATTTTTATTTGTTATTGCTTGAAAACTAACAAACTCTCCATCATCATATTGAAATTGATGCCATCTTTTTATTCCATGATTTTCAATCCATATTTCTGTTCTAAACCAAAATGTTAACCCTACACAAACTAAACAATCATTTATTCCGTTCTGTTTTAATTTTAGTAAATCTCGTGTAGTAGTTCTAAATATTCTATCATTACTACTACCCTTGATTCCTTTATGCAACAAGTTTTTTCCAGTTATTTCACTTAAATAATCACCATAATTCTTTCCATTTGATAGACTGTAGCTGCACCCATTTACATATATCATAGTCCAGCCTCTTTAAGAATGTGCTTTACCCATTCTGTATCTGCAAAGTAATCTACAAACTTACGTTTCCAAAAGTCAGGATCTATATATGGAAATATCATTTCTATCTGTTCAGGATTTAATTTGTCTAATGCATCTTGTCCAGTCTTACAATTGAATATTATCCAACTACTGATCCTGCCTGTAGTTATATCTTTTACAAGGACATTACTGTTAACATAACAGAAGTAATGATTGAATACACTTTCTTTGTCTTCAGCCCAGGCTTCCATAGTTTTGATACTTCGTTCAAGTGCATCTTGTGTTGCTTCTGTACGTAAATGTTCGAACAAATATTCTTGATAAACTATGTCCTTAGTCCAATAGTCTAGTTTCTTATTACTTTTAATTACATAGTCTATAAACTTCTGCGTGTTGATAGCACGTATGTTTACCATATGTCTACCAAACTTTACAAATGCATTATAATAAGGACTCGTACTAAAGTCTGCATAAGTTTTAAATTTTGCACTGCCTTGTGTCATTTCATAAAAACGCAAGTAAGCAGTCATGCCTAGTTTGACCCCGGGTTCATTTTCTTGTTGGGCACGACGTTTAGGTTCACAAAGATGTGCCGCAAGAGTACTCTCTTTACGATATGATTTGCCACAATATTGACATGTAAAATCTTTGCTTTCCATTGTACGATTTATTATAGCATCTTTTATAATTTCTGTAAACTGTTGATTCATACATCACCATACAACTTTGCTATTTCTTTTAAATCTTTATCAGTGTACATTTCTGCGAGCATGTCTAGTTCATCACCTTTAACGTGTGGATGTAAACGTTCTACTTCTTTACGTCTTTTGCTACTATTGTTTTTATCTTTCTTTTTGTGTCCTACCCACTGATGGAACTGTGTACCCATTCCAGGACTCACTGTACATAGCAATTGCCACACAAGTTTAGGATGTTTTGCTAATTCAAAGTAAGTGCAGTTTACTCTTTGGTTACCTGCCATAAGATAATATGATTGTAATTCATTTGAACCTTTTACAAGACTTACATAGCGATTAAGTAAGAATGGTGATAATTGTTTTTGATGTTCTGGGGTAAGACGATCATAGAAGTCATAGTCTTTTTTATCTATTGCAGCTAGTACTGTGTTTAGTGGTAATTTGTTAGACATAAATGTTCATCCAAAAAGGTTTGCCAATTTTCTTCTGTAATATCATCTACTGACCAATTTCTTAGTTTACCGCCAGCATATTCACCAAGGCTATTTTCATATTCATACATAAATATTTTTTCCATAGCTCTGAATTCCCATTTATTATAAAGACTAACATTTTGCTCGATATAACTTTGTGCATATTTAATTTTATGATCAGGACAAACTGAGTTATGTACAGTATAATATAATTGTGTCAGGGCATACAAATTAAAAATTTCACTGTAGCCAATGTTGATAGCCCAAGGTTTTGGTGAGTAAACGTCCCAATCAGATGGATTATCTTTTTCTTTACTTTCAAGAAAAATATCCTCGTAAAATGTATCCATTATCCACGTAAAAGAATGTAATTTTAAATCTAGGTATTCACGCCCTTTAAAATAACAATTGAATGAAATTCTAAATCTTTCAGATATACTACCATGTGTAATGCGAATAATTTTCTTTTCAGAATTTATCCAATTATTTTTTTGAGCATATTTTTCTGTTAAGTTAATACAAATCATCCCTGCTTCGTGCAAAGATTTTTGATTTGTATATTTAAAAATAGGATCATACTGGATGTAATCATATCCTTTTGAAAAGTCGTTTGGATCATTGTTTGGATTAGTTACACTTTTTTGTCCATCTACTCTTAAGCCAGATTTGGTGTCCAAAAATTCAGTATGTAAAAAATGGCCTAAAAAATGTCCACTTCCTCCTGGGGTAAAACATACGACATAATTATTCATACTTTATTCCATTATCAATTATTGCATCACTAAATGCTAACATAAACATACGTGCATCGTCAAGTTTTTGAAACTCCAAAACTATTGTTCTAGTTTCTTCTTCTAAAGTTACATTATAAGATTTTCTATCTCTATGTTCTAAATATTTTTTTATTCTATCCCAGACATTTTCCATACCAGCAAGTTGTTTACGAGTAGTCTGAAAATTTACATATGCACTCCAAGTAAACTTTCTATAGTCTATTCTTGTTATCTTACCAGGCTCTGTCAATGCTTACAATTTCGTTTTGTTTGTTTATATCTTTAGCACAATACACACATTTAGGATTTTCTACTCCTGTTTCTATAGGTATTGCTAGTATCTGTCCTTGTTTTAATTTTGGAAAAAACCATTTTACGTCACTATAAATGTCTACAATATTCACAGGCAAGTAATCATGTCTGAAGTCTCCTATTGGATTGAATAAGAATGCATCAAATCCTCTGTCATTTAAACTACTGAAGTTTAGCATTTCTAAATCACCAATATGTCTATCACCAATTAATATTTTCCAATCAACAGGCATACGGATTTTATGCTTGCCTATTTCTAGTACAACTGCTGGACTGTTAAAACTTTCTAAAAAGATAAGAGGTATAAAGAAGTAATCAGGGTCTGCTGGATTACTGTTATCTAGTATTGCAAATCTTAAATCATCTACTTCATCAGGTATATCATTCATTTCATATGCAGTATTTTCTAATGTTAATATTCTCATATTAATTCCAATCCGATAAATGTGTTAAGGCCGCTTCTGCAACCTTTAATGTGTCTTCCCAAACAGTATGATTTACAAAATTATTAGCCTTTGCTTGCATAGCCATGTCAAATAACTGTGGAGATTCATTAGGATAAACTTTTCCTTTTGCCCAAGTCCAGTCCATGTTTCTTATTTCTGGCCAATTAGGAAAGAAAAAATAATCAATTCCTTTTCTTTCTAAAAGTTCTATTGCACTACTAAAATACCAATATGATTGCATTTCAGCAAGTTCTTCTACAAAAAAATACTTTTCATAAATCATTTTTATATCTGGACTTAGTCCTAAATCTACTTTACTAAACCCACCTGTGTGGCATAAACTTCCTTCTTCATTCCTGTAGGAAAAACGATAAGGACTAGATGCACAAAAAAATATATAATCTGGTTTATGATCTTCTATTGCTTGATCTATTTGTAATCTAATGCCTACATTATTGACGCCGCCATGTGCCAGATTGATATGTTGCCAATTTTTGTTATGAGCAACTATATCAACTATTGATGGACTATGCAAACTTAATTGGTATACTTCTTGTATATCATTCTGTATCTCTGGATCTAAATTGTCTATAGCAACTGTTTTACTTACAGAAAATTCTGGCCAATCGTCTCCTTTAAGATTATCCCAAACCTCTCGTGTTGATGTAAAGAAACTATCGCCACAAGAAACAACTGTATTCATATTAATATACCTCTTTTATTTTATCAGCAATACCGTACTTGACTGCTTCTTTTGCACTTAGCCACACATCTTCTGCAGGCAATAAAAGTTCTCTAATTTTCTTTTCAGACATTCCTGTACATTTTTTGTAATGTGCTATCATACGTTCAGTGCTTAGTTCAAATTCACGTACTCTTGCAAATAGTTCATGTTCCTTACCACTGCTTCCCCAACTGTATTGGTGTGAAAGGATACTTGTATTAGGAGTTATAATACGTCTACCTTTTGTGCCACTCATAAATGTTAATACACCACAACTTGCAATAAGTCCTAGCCCAACAGTTTTAATTGGTATTGCACTTCCTTTCATTGTATCAATCAGAGCAAACGCGGCATGAACACTACCTCCAGGACTATTAATAATCAGTGTAAGTTCTTTGGGTCTAAGTTTTGAAGGTAATAGATTCTTTTCTATAATCCATTGTACTATTGGCTTTGTAGATTCAAATGTAAATCCATCTGCCATATAATAGATGCCATTTTCCCACATCATACTCCCAGGATCAGGTATTCCTGCTTGTTCTTTTGCCATTATCTTTTACCCTGTCCCCTATAAGCCTTGTATGATCTTCTTTTATGTTTGTTCATTTTACACAGTGAAGGTTTTCTACCAATGCTTGTTTTTGAAAATGTAGGTTCATGCGATGATACTGGTCGAAACATTTTTGCCATATTTTATTCCTTTATATATTCCAATCGGCTTTTTCAAC
>Ga0222719_10003251_pt1 | contig 14521 bp, 37 predicted proteins | sample C33_34DmetaG_FD_165039 | JGI IMG/M metagenome (GOLD analysis project Ga0222719, IMG submission 165039) | Estuarine water microbial communities from San Francisco Bay, California, United States - C33_34D | ecosystem: Environmental > Aquatic > Marine > Unclassified | place: USA: California...
AAGTGATGCCTTACCTTTTTCTCTATTTGCATCAATAATTTCGGCATAATTCCTTTTTAATGTTCTAGCTGACACACCCATTACTGACCCTATTTCTTCTATCGTACATCCAATAGATGCTAAATTACCTAGTATTTTTTCATCTACTTCCTTTTTAGGTCTTCCTAGTTGTATTAGTTGATTTTCGTTACTTTTGTCCATTTTTTGCTTCTATAATAGCATATTCAAATGCTTGTGCATCACTTTTATAATCTGTTTGTTCAGCACACCACTTGACCCAATCTTGCCATATTTGATATACTGATTCGTCAATTTTTATGGTAACTGACTTCATTCGGTCGGATTCTTTAGGTTCATTCTGAACAGGTTCTTCCCAATCAAAGTTACCAAAGTTAATTAGATTGTCTATTTCATCTGGTGTATCCGGTAATATGTCTTTTAGAGTATCAGTATCTATTTCAGGTAGTACATCATTCTTGATTAAATCACTAAAGGCTTTTAAATCATCGTCAAACCATACATGATTTCTTCGTCTAGCAATAATAATAGCTTTCGACTTAGGTATATCGCCAAAATTTTCTACTTGAATATCTTGCCACCCTATTCTTTTTAATGCTTCTAATCGGTGGTTTCCATCTATTACTTCATACTTGTCGCCTAACTTTCTAACAGCAAGTATCCCAGCACTATCGTCATATTTTATGGATTTTATAAGTTTATTAATCTGTTCTTCTGTTCCATCTGTTTTATAGTTCCATTCAGCTTTAATTAGCTGATTAATATTCATTGTTTCTACTTTGTTCATGCTTGGCTCCCAGCGTATTGTTTATATTCTTGTAATTTTAAGTAAGCCTCCCAATAAAATACATTACTAGATTTGCTTAAATCCTTAAATTCATCAACTTTATTGTTTTTTAGTTTATTAATATCGACTTTTTCCATATTTGGCAAAGCCTTTGATTTAAAACTATTGAATCTACTTCCACTAAACCATGAAGTACTATCACAACTATAACAATATTGAAATTCTTTCATCATTTTTAATTCTGTGCAACCTAACAAATGAACTTTTTTACCTTTTGATGTAGCTTTTTGTGAAATATATCTAGTTATTCTCATTCTTTCCTTATTTGAAACATTAAATCTAAGTTCTGGTACTGATACAGCTATATAGTCGGCATGATCTATAAGTTTATCTGGGTTTTCATCTTCTAAATGATAAACATTTATAATTGGTACATTAACTTGAGTTTTAAATTTTTTTCTCATTTCCCATGCAAATTCAGGACTAATCTTTTTTTGAACATCACATTCTACTATTGAATGTTTGTATCCTGTTTTATTTACAAAATTAGCATAATCATTCTGCCAATCTATAATCATTTGTTCTGTAAGTACTGTATGAGATTTTGCACCAAACATTAAAGTAAATAGACCTGAATCTATAATAGTATGTTTATAACTATTTAAACACTTAATAAAATTTATAGCTTGTTCGTTTTTATATCTTCTAATTTGATAAAAACTACCAAGAACATAATTAACCCCAGCTTTTTTCAAAGGCTTAGACATACCAACATCTTCATGTCCAGCAAAATGAACTTTCATTAGTATTTTTTCTTTTTCTTGCCTTTTTTATGTGCTGAATTTTTCATTAATTTTCCATCAGGCATATAGTGATAACCTTTTGGAGCTTTTTTTCTTTTTTTAGCCATATTTATACCTCGTATTGATAAACTACTGAACCATTTTCATTATCTTCAAAAACAGAACATTTTTCTAAATCATACTCTTTGACAAGTTCTTTTGCAATCATTTCACATGACATATTGCCAAACTTACAACAATCTTTGTCAGCATACTTATCAAATAAATAATCTAAGATTTCTCTTTTAAATCTAATAAACTCAACATCTCTATCATCGTGATTAACTTTTTTTTCACATTCTATATGAAATATATGTCTATGTGGGTCCTTTAAAAATTTAACATCTTCAAATGGACAATCTTTCCATTGATGAATACCCTCTACTTGTAATCTACAAATTACTGTGGTTTTCATTTGCAAAGTCTATGAAATTCGTTTTTAACTTCTGCTGATTTGAATAAACCTCTTATAGCTGAAGTTATCATAGTTGAGTTTTTTTTCTGAACTCCTCTACAAACCATACAAAAATGTTTAGCTTCTATAATAACTCCAGCACCTAAGGGATTCACTACATTCATTAAACCATCAGCAATTTGATTTGTTAATCTTTCTTGTATTTGTAATCTTCTTGCATAAACTTCTAACAACCTTGAAAGTTTTGAAAGTCCAACAACCTTTGATCTAGGTATATAAGCAATATGTGCTTTCCCAAAAAATGGTAACATATGATGTTCGCAAGTTGAATAAAACTCAATATCTTTTGAAATAATCATTTCATCGCAATCAACTGTGAAAGCTGTTTGTAATACTTCTTCAGGTGTTTGAATATAACCGCCATATAAAGTCTTCCAAGATTTAACTACTCTCTTAGGTGTATCTAATAAACCCTCTCTGTTAGGATTATCTCCTAAGTGTTCAATCATTTTAGTTACTGTTGTTTCAGCATCTTCTTCAGCTACTTCCCATGGAAATACAATATAACCATCATATCTTGAACCAATTTGTTTATCTATTACAGGAATAAATCTAGCTTTTGGAAAATTTTCTTCATGTAGTTTTTTAGTTTTACCACTATCTACTATATCATCTACTATAACTGTTGCTTCGTTTGGATTATGAGTTTTTTTACATTCTAAAAAATTAGAAACAATCATTCCACCTTTAGGAACACCAAAGACTATATCATCGGGTGTAATTTTATCCTGAACAGGAATTAGTATCTCAAAAAATTCTTCCCAAGTAATATATTTTTTAATCATTAATATAGATTGCTGAGTTCCCTGAATGTTCTCTTACTTCTACTGACATGAGTTTAACTCTTTCATTAGAATTAACTTGTATCGAAGGTGCAATTTGTTTGCAAATATATTCTGCAAATTTTTCACAACCAACATGAGGAATTATTACTAATTGAATTAAACCTTTTTCTTCTAATTGTTTAAATGATTCTAATTCTGGGTCATCTTCTGCTATAACTGTTTTGTGATCAAAAGTATCTTGTAAAAATTGTTTAACAAATTTAAGATCGCCAAAGTCATAAACCCAATTTCTATCGTTTAACTTACCTTTAAAATTTAATCTAACTGATAAAGCATAACCATGTAAATATTTACAATGACTATGTTTTGCTCTCCATTGACGGAATGCACAAGACAAGCCTATGTTATGATTGTAAGTTTTAGTTGATATATAACTCATTTAACATTTATGATTTTATGAGTTTGTAAACTCAATTTAAAATCTTGATTCTGGTTTAGCATTTTTAAAATGTTTTGTAAAGACTTCTCGTGATCATTGTATTCTGGCTGTAGGTATTTATAACCTTGGAAATTTTTTAAATGATGTTTGTAAAAATCTAGTTCTGTTCCATCTGATATAACTAATTTAAACTCATTAGCTCTCCTCCAAAAACCTTGTAAAACAGGATATTTTGGCGATATATGTTGTTTAGGAGACAATGTAATAAACACTTCATCAGATACAGGTTGCCAATAACTCCCAGAAGTCTCAATACTAACTTTTCTTCCTGTTTTAATTATTTCATTACATAGTTCAGGTAAATTCTTATTTATAAATGGTTCGCCACCACTAATAACTACTAAATCAGATTTAAGTTCAGAAAGAAGTTCTTCTATTGTTCTTTTATGTTTTTTAATTTGTTTTTTGTAATATTCTCCATCAGGACTAGCATAACCTGTATCACAAAAATAACATCCTACAGGACATCCATAAGTTCTTATAAAATCACATGGAGTACCAGCATAGAATCCTTCGCCTTGAACTGTTTGTTGAAATGTTTCATGTATATTTATCATAATAAAATTTTTTCCATTTTTACAATACAACCTGTTGGAAAGATATTTCTATCTGAAAACAACTCATCGTTTTGTTCATAACTAGCAAAAGTCCAAACATACTTCTTATCTTTTCTAAAAATATAAGCATGAGTTACCATCACACTCGCTTTCATTCCTAGAAACTCATGTTCTGTAGCATGACCTGAATCTCCTGTAATGTCCAACCATGTAATTTTATAAAAGTAATATTTTTTCTTTTTAATCTCAGCAAATTTGTATTTGGCTTTTTTATTGTTTTTGAACATTTTGAGATTCCAATATTGCTTCTAAAAATTGTATTCTTAGTTTTAATCTTTTATTTTCTAAAGATAACTCAATTAATCGTTTTCTTACGAACTTAAAAATTCTTAAAATACACTTCATTTAAGTTTATATTTTCTAACAGCTTTTTGAACTGAACGATTTACATTCGCTTTACCTTTTCTTTTTTTACCTACTATTTTTTTAGTGTATAAAACAGATAGCGACATTGACGTTACAATCATTAAAACTAAATATCCTTTTTAAGTGGTTCATCATCTTTAAACTTGTGTTTATACCATTTTTCTCCATCTAGCAATATTTCAAAGTAATTTCCAAAACTTCCTACTGTCTTATATTCTCTACCATCTGCCAATTTTGTTGGAATTATGGCTTTTTTAGGGTCTAATTGAACATCTTCATCTTCAAATCTTCTTTGGTTTATCCAAGTTGAAACATGAGGAATAAATGTCTTATCTTTAATTTTATTACTAAAATAATTAAAAATCTTAGCAAGATGTTCTGGGTCCTGATCTTTACACTCTTTATCGTATTTAGCTTTTGCCATTTTTTTACTTCCTCTCTTATTGCTAAGCCTATCCCAAAAAATTTCAAAATTATTATTATTAGGAATAGGTATAGGGTTAGGTATAGGTGTTATCGTTTTGTTATTAACACCCTCCCATCGTTTCGCCATACCTTTTTTTCCAGCATCACTTCTTTTGCCATAATACCCTTGTAAATAGTCATATTCTTTAAGTAGTCTTTTATGTGTCCATGTTTTTTTATTTCTATCATCACACTCTCTTTCTACATTAAAAAATTCTTCTAAAACTTCATACACATCTATACAACATTGGTCATCTAAGCATTGACATATTCTAAATGCTGATTCAGTTGTAAATGGCTTTGCATTCTTAGTCCATGCAAAACAAAGTAATCTTATATAGATTCCAATTTTATTATTTGATAAGTGTACTGTTTCAGCAGTAAATGTATCTGTAAAAAGTGGTAACGACGGTAATTTCATATCATATCCTTAGCTAGTTTAAATGGTTTTTCGTAATTTTCTTTGTAAAGTTTTTTATAGACATTCTCTAAAAGTTCTAGTTCTGTACCCATTTGTTCTACAAATGTTTTCTTACTTCCATGAATACTAAACTTACCTGTGTGATGATCCATACATAATGGAATTACACACCAATCAGAACTTTTTCTTCCTATCCCTGTATTAACTCTAATGTGATGAAGTTGTGGAGGTCGTCTACAAACTAAACATCCAAGTTCAGCGACTCTGTTTAAATGTTCTTTTAAAATTTTTGACTTATATCTTGCCATACAATCGCTTTTCTTCCATATTTAGTCTTAACTCTCTTTCCGCTATCTTCTATAAAGTTCAACACTTGAAGTTCTCGAACTCTTGCACACACACTTGATAAAACTAAATCAAGTTCTTCAGCAATCTGTTCATTTGAACTAGGTTGAGTAATTATTAATTGATGAACTTTCTCTCTTAGTGTTTTTACTTTTGGTATTTGTTTTTCATAAGCACTCTTAGATGTATTTGTTTTATTATGTGCTTTGTAGTCAAATAAATCATATTGCGTCATTGTTTATTCATAAGTTGAAGATTAGTTTTCATTTCAGTTTGTTTAAATGAAATGTATCTATCTAAATTGTTATAGTTATACTTTGCTCTAATCAAATTAGATTCAGCATCTGCTAAAGCATTAATAACTTTTTTATATTCTTCATCTGTTCTTGCTAAATGTTCAGCTTCGGAAGTTGTTTTAACAAATGACTTATGTTTTAAAAAACATTTACTAAATGTTGCTTTCTTACCTTCTTCCAAAAGAATAGCTTGTTTTTCACATTCAGCCCATTCATTACTAAGTTTATCTAACTCAGCTAATGCTTGTTCGCTAGTTTGAATATCCATTTACATTCTCCTTTTCAATTTCATCTAATCTTTCTCTCATTTTATCTATTTCATTTTGTAAAGGACTGTCATTACTTTGTAACATCTTTGCAAAGACCCTAACAAAATGTGTTAAGTGCATATCGCCAATGTTTAATAATTCCATTTTAGACTTTGAATAATAAGTTAAATTTAACATATTAATTAAATCACTTGGAATTGCTCTTTCTTCTATTTCACTTTGTATTTTTAAAAGTGTTTTTATTTTCATATTTATCTCCTTATGGATACAACAACAGGTCTTGAGCATCTTTTTTTAGATCACTTATCTGTTCTCGTAACTTTTTATTATTTTTTTGTAATTGATCAATTATCTTTCTTAGTTCTGAATTTTCTAAAGACAACTGATGTATTTGTTCTTTTAAACTAAGGCTACCTTTTTCTTTAGTAGCCTTAATTTGTTTTTTATCTTTAACCATTAGAACGGAGCATCTTCTGTTAAAGGGTCATCTACCAAATCATTACTTTGTTGTTTTGGCTGACCAATATAAAAAGTAATTTCACAAGTTTCATTACCTTTATATTCTGTTGTTCTAACACCAACTTTTAGAGGCTTACCAGCATCTCTTTCTTGTTTAATGTCAGGACTTTTTAACCATTCGCCTAATTTTTTTAAGAAGAACTCATCTCCATCTCCTTTAAAATCATAGCTTGTTGGTTTGTTTTTGTATTTGTTTTTATAAACTTTTAAAGTTAGACCTTTAAAGTTATTTTGTTTTCTTTCGTACATTTGCGTTTTTCCTTTTGTTTGCGTTATATTCCTTTAACTGTTCATCATATAATGACTGAGCATTATAACAATCTAACAATCCAAGAAATGCTTTTGTATGTAATGGCTTATAAGAAACAATACGAGATTCAAAGTCATCATCGTTTTTAGGTAGTCTAACAATACAAAGTTTGTTTATTTTCTTACCTGTTTGTTCTTCATAAGCATACTTATATGCGTGTAATTGGAGTACATAATTAAAAAATATTCCATTACTTGTTTTTATGTCAATCAAGATAAGATTGTTACTTTTATCAGTAGCAATAATATCTAAAGTTCCACAAAAACCTTTTGTCGAATATAAGATTTTTTCTGACTCTAATAATTTTAAGTTATTAGAAGTCCAGAAATCTTTAAACTTCTTAAAACAGTTAGCAATTATTTTATCTTTAGGTTCAATGACTTTTTCTCCTTTAAGCCATTGTTCAGCAAGTTTATGAACTATACTTCCTATTCCTAAAGTTTTTTGTTGTGTCTTTTGATTAATTGAATCAGCCTCTAACATAACATCTTCAATAACATCTAAAGATATTCCTTTGTTAGTCATAGCCTCTTTAATTAATTTTTTTTGATTAAATAATTTCCAATTCCATAAACCATTATTAGACATCATATCTAAAATACCAGATGTGCCAGGAATATACTGACCATCCTTTACATACTTATGTCCTGATTCGTTGAAAATTATTGTATGACCATGTTCGGTCTTATGCGTTTGGTTGCTCATATGCAATCTCCTTTGCGTTTTGTTTTGCGTTTGTTGATAGTGTTATACCATCATAATATTTTGTAAACTCTGATATATCACATTTTATTTTTTCTACAAATATCAAAATAGAGTGAAAAGGTGTTCTATTTATACCATTTTCATACTTTTGAACTTGTTGAAATGTAACTCCTAACCATGAAGCTACTTTCATTTGTGTTTTCTTTTTTTGAAGTCTAATTTTTTTCATTGTTAGACCTAATACATCATAAAACACATTGATGTTTTCTTCTTGACTAACTCCTAATTCAGTTAATCTTTTTTCTATCGCTTGTTCACATTCTTCAGGTGTTGTTAGTTTTTTTATTATTACCATAAAAATACCATGTTCCTTTCTCTCTTTCACTTAGTTTATTAAATTGCTCTTTGAAGCATATCCTACATAACGCTGTTTCGTTATACATAGAATTTTCTGAAACGAACCATGCAAGAGTATCTTTTTCTTTAAAACACTTTGCACACTTCATTGTTAATAGTTTTTTTTTACCAAACAATTTAGTCATTAGTTAAGTACCGAATGTCCTCTATTGTTTAAGCATTTACGAACTAACATTTCATATTTAGTATCTGCTGTTGGACTTAGTGTCCAATAAACAACATTTCCAACAAAGTTAGTATTTTCTTTAGCTAATGTTCTACAATGTTGTAAATCGTTGGTCAGCTCTACTGCCTTTGATTCGTTAAATGTTCCACTACGACCACTTGTGTCAATAATTGGTTTGTAGGTACAATTACTTAATAAGATTAAACTTACTAATAACATCTTTTTCATATTTTCTTCTCTCTTTCCTATATTCTTTTGAGTTAGTTGCTTGTGTATTTGGTAAGATATTAAACACATCATTAAAGTATGGGTTTGAATCTCCAAATGACCAACCTTTCTTTTTTGAAAGTTTATTAATAGCTGTTAATCTTCTATCTCTAAACTTTTCTATCTTTTTTTTTCTTTGTTCATAGTATTCAGATCTGTTTTTAGTTATCAGATAAGAAATATAACTATCGTTTTGATCTATCATAATAAAACTCCTATTACAAAACCAACTACAAAACAAACCCACTCTCTCCTATAATATAATTCAAGAGCTTTCCATTCACTTTTAGTTTTTCCAAAAATAATCATTAGTATTCACTCGCCTCCATAATAGTCATTACTCTACTTGTTTTAGTTTGATCACTTGGGTCTTCAGAATGATAAGTATGAGTTTTATCATAGTAATCTATCTTAAAGAAATAGTCAGTACCTTCAACAGTAACTCTACCAAAGTCATGTTCATGGTAAGGGTCATTATCTTCATTAAAATTATTAAATGTTCTAACTGCATTTATAATTTTTGGATAATTAACTGAAGTAGCAACAGAGGAAGTACATACAATCTTTCCACCTTTACATTCTTGTCTTAACCAATCATTAAGTTTAACTATTTTTTCTTTTCTCATAACTTCATCTACTTGATCTAGTATATTTGTTAAGTTTGGCATATCTCTCCTTAGTTTAAAGTTTTAGTTGTTTCTGATTCATACTCATCGTGATAATTTTCTGACTCTTTCATAGCATCCATCATTAGATCAAGTGCTTTTTTTTTACTTGGTGCTAATGTCCATAAACCTTTGAACGCTTCAAAAAATATTAAGTAAAGAAAATTATACATACCAATTTTCTCTCCATGTTTGTTTGCTAAAAATTCATAATGATCAATTATATCATCATGTGCTTTTTTTATTTTTCTTTTTGACATTATCTCTCCTTTGTTATGTCTTGGTTCCATCTTTCTAAAATTACATCTGGTACATAATGTAAAGCCTTAGAAAAATATTTTTCACTTACAACCTTTTTATCTTTAGTAGATTTAACTCTAGATAAAAATTCTGTTACTTCTTTATGTTTAACAAAACTAACGACCATTGAAGTACCTATTAATTTTAATTAAAACATCTCCAAAGTCTTCAAAAAGATAAAACTTTTTACCTTTATATTTAGACTCAAGAATATTTGTAACTGATACAAAATTTTTAGCTTTGATTATCATTTTGATAGTACCTCCACTCTTAAAATATTTTGTTGATCTAATTGTTTTTTGAAATCATTTAGAAATTCATTAACCATATCAGTTTCATGTTCTTGAGACTTTGGTGTTTTGATATGAGAACTATTCATAAATGTTTCTTGAACAGCTAATAAGATTTCATCTGATATATGTTTTTGTATCATATTATATCTCCTTTACTGATTGAATATTATTTTTTCTAAAAAACTTATCAGCCATCTTTAAAGAACTCATAGTAAAATTGAATCCTTGAGATTGTAAGTCAGTTTTAACATCTTTAAAAAGTTCATCCATAGACTTATGAATGAATAAAGTGTTAGCTATGTTTTTAGGTTTAGAGTTTTCTTTGAAAGAACGGAAAATAATTTTAGTTAATGTTCTATTATCAAAGTTTATAGTTATTGGTTTAGTCATCTGTATATCTCCTGTTTGTTTTTTTTTCATAACTCACATTCGGATATTTTTATATGTAGTTCAACTAGAAAAGATAATTTTTTTTTAAGATAAAATATGATTAATTAACCACTATTAATGCAGATTACTATTTTATACACTGTTACTAAGTAAATTTTAAATTGAACAAAAAAACCTTTGTATTAATTTGAAAATCTTGATATATCTTATCTCGATCATTTTTTGATCGCTTTTTTTTTCATACGTATATCTCTCTTGGGGCGAAGCAATTCGCCCCGCTAATTTCTAGTTATTTCTAAATTTGATATATCTGTATCTTCATGTATTCCTGTGTAAGAATATTCGTAATCAACTAAGTCTACATCATCCCTTTTTTTAATTTCTGAGATCATTTGATTTACTTTTGGAAATGCTGGAAAAGTATCCACGAATCTAAAACACACATAACTCCCATAAGGATTGTTATATGTTTCTAACTGTAATTCTAAGCTAGTAATAACTGCATCTACTTTGATCTTTTCCATTCATGCAGTTTATCTTTTTTGTGATTAAATTGAAATTATTTTCTTTTAATTAATTCTGTACCTTTAATGCCATAAATTGCACCAACTACTGATACAAATAAAATTTGAAACCACATTGGAAGTTCTTTAAAATATTGAAAAAATAAATCTATTTTTATTTTAATATCTGGATCGTCGCTGAAAACACTATAGACCAATAAAAGAATAGGAAGACTAACAAGAACCAAAACAAACTCGTCTTTCCACGAATTTTGCTGATCAGATTTAATAACCTTTGTATATTCCAATTCTCCATTTGCTAGTTTTTCTGCGTGTTTGTTTTCTGCATCCGCCAAAAGCATTTTAGTTTTTTGACGTTGCTTATATACATGACTACCAGCATTTATTGCAAGTTTAATTGCACTTAACCACATTTTAGTTCCTTAGCTAATTTACAGTAATGAATAATTTTATCATATCGTTCTGCTGGATTCTCGCCTTTTTTTTGCCTCACTGCATATTTTACAATATTACCATCTATGAAGTCTAAATTATGAGAAATAATGAGTTCTATAGGCTGTATTTTGCCTTTGTAGTGGTTACCACCTATTTGAGTATCTAAGGCACTCTCCGTCGCTCTATGACGCTTTAATGACCCTTTTTTCATACTATCTTACCTATCCAATCTCCTTTGTTGTTTAAAATCATCGGTAACAACCTTGGTATGCCATTTAGTATGATTCCACAACCTATAATAAATCTAGTCTTAAAATTCTTTGCGTATGCAAAGGCAAGGGATTTCTGGTTTATTAAACACCCCACATTCATGCCAAAAAATATGTTATCAGGATTAGCCCAATATGATATTACAAATTTTGTGTGATAATGACCTTGAACACAAGACATTCCCATAGTTTGTGAAACTTTCAATACATCTGCACTTCTGCCATGAGTAAAAAAACATCTTTGACCATTAGACATAGTTAGTGTTAAATCATCAACCCACTTCCATTTCTTAGTACCTAAAAAATCTCCATAATCTCTTAAAAACTCTTTACTCATTCCATACTTTAATGCTCTACGATAAACTAAGCTAGAATGGTTAGAATCAACTTCTGTAACTTTTGGAAATATATCTTCAAGTTCTTTAATGTATTTTCTTGCCTCTTTTAGTTCATGTCCTGCAGAAAATAAATCAGGGTTATGTTCATGCATACTAATTGCATGAAAGTCTAAACTATCTCCAATATTAACTATTGTATCTGGTTTAAATTCTTTCTTAATTTCTCGTAAAAAGTTTAAGCTATCTTTGTGCTGATATGGAATGTGCATATCACTGATCACTAAAATTCTGTTATTCATACAAGTATTCCTTGTATATTAATTTTGGAAAAAGTAAAGTAATTGAGTTATTACTAAAAGAGCAACAGCTCCTAATCCATAAACAATCCAATTAGTTATTGAATCAAATCTATGATCTAACTTATCATTTATTTTTTCTATATCTTCATGCATGTGTTTTAAGTGATTGTTTTGAATTGTATTAATAGATTTTTTTAATCCTGTTATATGTCCATAAAGTGCTACAATATGTTCTCCAGTAGTTTTAGGATTTTTAGCCATTATATTCTCTCTAAAAATAATTCAAAACCACCACTAATAGAACTTGTTGCAGAAGATTTGGCTCTCATTTCAATATCTGTTTTAGCTGGTATTATTTCTGGTACATGAAAGTTTTTTTCAGTAAATCCACCTCTTGTAGTTACAAATGCTCTAGTATTCCAAGAGTTTCCATTATCAAGTTCTTTAATTCTAAATTTAATTTCATTTTCTAAATCTTTTGAACTACCTACATCTAATTGAACTAAATAAGCATTATAGTGTCTAGGAACTGTATAAACAGCCATTAATGTTTGACCATATGTGGGTTGAATTTGTGCCACAGTTGTTGATGATACAGTTATTGTAATTGTACCAACATTTGTATCTCCTGTATTAGCATTAATCATTCTTGCTCTGAATAATCTTATAAAAGAAGTTGTTGATGCAGAACCACCTATTGTGATTGTTTCTGTTGCTAGATCGTAATTAGAATCTAATCCTACAATTTCTACTGTTCCATTATTATCTGAGCCTGTATCAGATGAAGTTGCAGTTGCAGTACTAGGAGAAGTTATAAAAGTATAATCTCCCCCACCGTCCCAGATAGTTTCAAATGATGTTCCTACAGAAGAATTGTAGCCAAACTTTTGTATTCCACTAAAGTCTTCTACCAATCCTCTACTTACAGTAATTCCAAATGGGAAAACTAATCTGGGACTTTGATTTTGAATATTAATAGCCATTTAATTCTTTACATCTTTCTTTTTCTTTTACCCATTTTAGGTTTCATTTTAGATTTTTTCTTTTTCTTTTTCATTCCATTCATTGCCATGATTTATTCCTATTAGTTAGTTATTTTTCCACCTGACCACTTTGCATCAGGTAATCCATTTGTATATGATTTTCCATCAAATGTTAATACTTGTTTTCTGTTACTTCCATCTTTGTATGAAACATGAATCCACCCACTATTTTGTTCTCCTGTGTAGTACTCTAAAATTAGTTGGTCAAAATCTACATTGTTTTGAATCCATAAAGCTACTTCAAGATTAGAAACTCCTAAGACTTCCATATCACAAGCCTCGCCAAGACAATGCTGTGATGTTGCTTTTGAGCCTATAGCTTCTGATAATTCTGGGCTACGATAACCAGATGTGATTGTGATTGGCTTTTCAAACTTTGCTCTAACAGGCTCTAATACTTCATAACATAAATCGCCAAGATTTTTAATCTCTCCAGCACCAGCTTTGTTTTTGATACCTTTTCTTGTAGCTGTTTGAGATTTCTCAAATTCTTCTAATGTAAAGTGTTTTGAAAGTTGCATTTAAACCTCTTATGGTTTAGTTGGAAATTCTACTGCTTGTACTTGTTCTACTGTTGTTAAATTTTCTGTAATATCTCTTAATGCTTGTCTATAAGTTTCCCATTCAGTTTTATCTGCAATAGGAGAATCTGACATCATAACCCAATCGCAAGACTTTAACATAGCATCTCGTCTTTGTCTTAAATCTGCCATAGCTCTATCAAATGCACCATTGTTCCAAGCAATTTCATCTTGTTGTCTTTGTGCGATTTCCTCTGGTGTTAGAGGTACTTGTATTCCATTTACTAATTTGTGCATAATGTTCTCCTATATATTAATTAATTCCGAATAGCAATATTTCTCCACTATCTATGTTGCCACTAGCAAATTTAAAATCTACAGCATTTAAAGAACTGGTAGAATTAAAATATCCTGAAATAAACCAATTAACAGAAATATCAATAGAATGAGAACCATTTATATTTGCTATAAAGTGCTTTACATATGTACTAGAACTAGGATTAAAAATAGTAAGTGTACCTGAAAAAGATTGATCTGAGTCATTTCCCATATTTTGATTTAATTCTTGATAAGCTGTGCTTTGTGCTAAATCTCTACCAGACTCATATCCAAGATTAGTAAAACTATCATCTTCATTATGATAAGCAAGAAAAGCAGTTGATGTTTTTATAACATTATAATTTGAGCCACCATCTGTTGAACCATTGAATTGAAAATTTACTGCGTCATTAGATGGGTGTATATTATTAAAATAAAAAACATATTCCTTATATGTGCTATCAATACCAGATGTAAATTCTATACTAGCACTAGCACTAGCTGTGGCAGTTGAGATATGAGTTAAGCTACCCAATGAACTTATAGAACCAAATTCA
>Ga0222719_10003252_pt1 | contig 14521 bp, 16 predicted proteins | sample C33_34DmetaG_FD_165039 | JGI IMG/M metagenome (GOLD analysis project Ga0222719, IMG submission 165039) | Estuarine water microbial communities from San Francisco Bay, California, United States - C33_34D | ecosystem: Environmental > Aquatic > Marine > Unclassified | place: USA: California...
TGTCAGTATTGTCCGAGTGGAACGGGGCAAATGCGCCTATCTGCCACTTCTGAGCGTGGCTCGAAACAGACTTTACTGGACGCTCGTGGGCATCTTCTACAGTCTTTTGAAGCCTGTCAGCTAGCTTGGCAAAGTAGTCTTTCTCAAATCCATACCTTTCTAGGATTGGGTCTTCTGGCATGATGCTCATGCCGTAAGACTCGAAGAAGGCAGACATGCTCCACGGCTGCTCTTCGTCTTCCATGAACTCGCAAAGTCTCTTGCACTCGTCTGCCGTTAGAAAGTTGTTATAGATGACAACGTCTTCTTTGATAAAGCCTTTGTCGCCAAACTCTGTTGGCGTGGTTTCAATTGCACTAAAGTCTGTCATCAACTTCTCCTATATATCCTACGTTTTCTAAAAAACGTTCTTCATTAAATCTTTGATTGTCTCTAGAGAACAGTTTAGCAAGCTCTAGAACTAAGTAGTTGTAGTCTTCTTGACTCATTTTGTCAGCAACATTACTGAGAATCTCTGAGATTTGGTGGTATTGCTCTCTATGAAAAACGCACTCTCCGCCTCGTGGCCTGCGAAGAACTTTGCTGTGGACTCTTCCTGTCGGCTCATATAGCTCTACGGTAAGGAAATCTTTGGCAAATCCCCAGTCTGTATAGGCTGCATACCCAGTAGCGGCGTCTATCGCATCGCCATAAAAGTATATAGAGCGTGCTGGACTTTCCCCGTCTCTAGCAATTGTTAGCATATAAGAATCGGCTTTTCCCGCGGCAGCTTTTAGCTTATATTCTGAAACCATATCTACATGTTCGTTTTTTAGTTCTCCCACAGTGTCTCCAAGCTCTCATATAAATCGTGATTGTATACTTCTGGTCTCATGCCTAGGCCTTTAAATTTTCTTTCGCCTCTAGCAAATCCGCCCATTACCGAATGGTACATTCTAAATAAATCCACCACCAAAAGGTCCCCCTCTTCCCATTCGTGAACATATAAAAGCTCTTTGTTCGATTTTAGTTGTAGCTTAATATTTTCAACTACATCATTAAATTTTGTTTTTTCTGCTTCAGATGGCTCTTCGTTGTTTAGTAGATACAGTAAAGGAGGAACTTCACATCCTCTATCTGTCTCTACTCTGATAGTAGGCCTATTAGATGTGGGGTGGGGAGCCACTGCTCTTGTGTAATACGGTCCTGAACTAATATGACTTTGCTTTTTCCAATAAATAATTGAGTTAGATAGTAGTTCTTTATCCTCATCAGCAAGTAGCTCGTAAAGTTTGCAAGAATCCATAAACTGTGTGTTTCCTGATCCTTGCGGAGCCGAAAAGTGGTACATATTCCACAAACCAGCTAATATTGGTTTTACGTAATAAACTTGCTCTATGTGCCAATCCAGTAAGTACTCGTCTTGTTTTAAAGAATAAGTTTTTTCATCTTGTAAGTCGGAGTGTCCTCCATCATAAAATGCTGACTCTTTGTGGGCTTCAGCACCGTGAAACATATTCCATTTAAGGTGTCCACCTAAGGATCTTGCGGCATTCTTGTGTTCTTCATCAGAAAAATTGTGCCCTCTAAGAACTACAACGCCCACGTCATTGTAAATATCAACAATATTTTCAATGTTACTTAAAAAATTTTCATAAGTTTCTAAATTTACTACTGGAACTGGATTACCCATAAGTTTTTTCCTTTGCTTCTTGAAGCGTTCCATTTTCTAGGTGTTCGTAGTACTCCGACAGTGTAAATTTAGGGTATAAGTATGGAACGGTATACATAAGACTGCCATCTCTAACCCTTTCAGCTTCTAGTTCTCTAAACTTTTCTTCTCCATACTTTTTTTGTAGCTCGAACCAAGCTTCGGTGCCTTCAAACTTGTAGCTCCAATAAAGTCTAATTATGTACTTAGGGGCACCCCAGACTCTACGAACTGCGTGGTAATAGGGAAAATTTGCTGGAAATATAATTACGTCGCCTGCTTTTGGTTTGTACTCAAATTCTTTTACAACTTTTCCGTCTTTTGCTACTTTAAAAGCAATTTCTCCGCCCTCGTAGTCGTCGTTCGGATAAAACACGGCTGTCATCCCAAATTTTTCACCCGGAGACTCTGAGTCATTTACTTGATAATCTGTATGAAAATTCATGGTTAAATCTTCATTATTTATAAGATTTTCGTCTGGTATGTATCTAGCTAAACACCAAGTTTGTGTGTACCAATTTGGAAGAACTAAATTTGTTTGTTCAACATAAAATTTTGTTGCCCAATAAAAGGCTGATGCTACATTTGTCCTATAAGGAATTTCCTCTTCGGTTATTGGATTGTCGTATCTGTCTATTACATCGCTCTTCCACTCTTCCCATGTGGGGAAGGTTTCTCTGCCTTGAACCGAAGGACCTCTGGCTTCTACCTGACGTCCAAAGCCATACCACCCTCGCCAAGAAGCGTTTTCTTCGTAATAATCAATTAATCCGTCGCAGTCTTGGATTACATTGTGAAAAACAATAACTTTAGGGTCTAAAAAAGTTACGTTAGGGCTGTCTACTGTATATTCTTGCGACATTAAATTTCCTCGTTTCGAAGTACCGAAAGTAGGTGTTTAATTCTCTTAACCCTTTCGCCACCCTTCCAGTGATGAGTGATAAGCATTTTTCTACCATTGGATATATGCATTGATTCATGTCTGTATGGCATAAATGATGGAAAAATTACAATACTTCCTGCTTCAGGTTTAATTTTAGCATCTATTTCAGGCTCGACAAATCTAAGCTCGCCGCCGTCGTAGTTGTCGTTTAAATATATAACTATGGTGTATTCCACGTCGGAATTGCTTTCGTTCCAGTCAATGTGCGGACCCATGTGCCTGTCTGGATAGTACTTGTTTATTCCAGTCGTATTGCCTCTGTGCTTTAGAGCGCCTTTTGCATATCTAAGTGATACTTCGTCAATGTCAAAAATCGAAGAATAAATTGTTGCAGCTTTTGCCATTGCATCTGCCAGAGTGTCCATTAGCCACAAAGATTTTTCACGTTGCTCTTGGTCTTCAACTAGATGAAGATTTCTTCGAGCAACAAATTTTACTTCTCCATAGCTGTTGTCAGGATCTCCCGTATCCCAGCGTTCCCAGTCAGTGACTGCTGAGTTATTTAGCGACTCTAAAGTTACTATTACTTTATCTATGTCATCAAAAACATTTTTAAAGTAAACAACTTTTTCTTTGACTATTTCGTAAGAGATTGACATGTTAGCTTTCTAAAATTACCCTAGCTGTCCAATTTGTTGGTCTTGCCCAAATCCCTACAAACTCTCTTTGTTCAGAAGAGAATCCTCCAGTAGCAGCATGAGCTCCCTTAAATAGGTCTGGAATAAGTAAATCTCCTTGCTGCCACTTGTGAATAATTCTATCTTGTGTACTTTCTTGGATAGTTTTTACTAAAAAATCCCTAAGGCCAACAAAATAATTTCGTTCATCTTCCGTGGGTTTTCTGTTGTCAAAGTTATACAAATTTCCAGGTATTGTACTTCTCTCGTTTAAGTTAAGTCTTATGACTTTTTCTCCCGTAAGCCAATGAGTCTGTACAACCTGAGAGACATAAGGATCTTCCCTAAGATAGTCTGACCAAGTGCAGTCGCACCGACTAAGAAAATCTTTATCTTTATCGCTGAGATTGTTGTATAGATTGGCTGTATCGTAAAAATATGTTTTTCCGTTTTCCGAATCGGTGGTAAAAGTCAGCATGTTCCATATACCTGCAATAATAGGAAAATTTGTTTGATCATACTCTACGTGTTCCATGTGCCAATTCAAAAAAACTTCATCTCCACTAAGAGATTCTTTATTTTCTAATCTTTTATGTGACTCTACATACTGTTCGCCAGAAGGCTCGCTGCTGTTGGGAGCCCAACCAAAAACGTCTCCAAGTTTTTGTGCAACTAAATGCTGATCTTCTATAGAAAGATTTGCCCCCCTAATGCACACAACGATGTCTGTTTTGAAGGACTCTAAAATTTTTTCTGCGTTATCAATAATCTCGTTTGCTGTCGAGAAATTAAAAATCCTTGGTTCGAGCACTTTAAATCCTTTCTAGTATCGAATTTATTGTCATATGTACGTGAGTGATTATTGTTTTTCTTCCGCTAACTAATTTTTTAGATTCATGAAGATAGCTTGACGGGAAAACTACGATGCTTCCAGCTTTATTTTTTATAGAAATACCATAATCAACAATAGCCAGCTCCCCGCCCTCGTACTCATCGTCAAGATATACCGCAACCGTATATGTGTCGCGTCCGTCCACTACCATATCTGAGTGCGGTCCCATGTCCATGTTTTCGTTATAGCGACGAATGCCGTAAGTGTGCCCACCGTCAGCAAATTCTCTATCTAAATGATTTAATTCTTCATCAGACGCTCCATGTTGGACCATAAACTCTCTACAGCATTGGTGCATAGCTCCAATAATAGAATTTAAAATGTATAAAGATTTTTCTCTTACTTCAGGGTCAGTCTCTTCCTCTAGTCGAGGCTTGTTTAGTGTCTTTAAATCTCCATACGGATTTTCTTTAGAGTCATTGTTTGCATACCAAACTTCCCATGGAGTGACAGAAACGCTATTGACTTCATCGAGAGTAGACATAACGTTATCAATTTCTTTAATTACTCCAGGAAAGTAGTAGATATTTTCGTGGAGCACCTCATACTCGAGTTGCGACACTTTACTCCTCGTCTAGATACTTAATTTCTGCGTTTACATCTCTATATGCCGAGCCAGCATTGTATTTTTCCCTAGATTCTGGATCATCTGCATCAAACTCTGGCTGAAAGATAAACCCTGGGAACATGTACTTGTCCCCGCTTTTCATCAAATGAACCTGATGCTTGTAGGGATGAGTCGAAGGAAAGATAAGAGCTTGCCCCGCTTTAGGCTTTACAGTAAAGTCAACCAGCTCTGCATTTTGCGGGTCATTTACGTCATCTGCTGGACGCAAGTGACCGTTCTTGGGGTTTCTTAAGTCGTAAGGGCGAATAATAAATGACAACTCTCCACCATCATAGTCATCATTAACGTAGACAATAATTGACCACTTTAGACTCTCGTCGCCAGCTTGAGCGTCAAAGTGTGCTCCCATGGCACACCCTGGGCGGTACTTCATGATTCCAGCAAAAGGAGAAATATTAGGCTCCCCCTCTTCCTCGTGATCTTTGTAAAAAGCATGAGACACGTTCTCTATTGCGCCTCGAATTTGACCGACAACCCATCGGACATCTTCTGCCCTGTCTGAATCTAGGGTATCCAAAGCATCCAGATTAAAGTCTTTCTTGCTGCCAAAGCTGTGCCCATCTTGAGTATTGGAAAACCAGAATCCCCATTCGGGAATGACAGCTTGGACAGACTCGTCTTCGTCTAGTTCTTCAATTAGGTCTAATAGACGCTTCGGGTCCTCCAAAACGTCACTGTATAGATATACGTTCTCTTCTAGTTTTTCTTCTAAATACATAATTTCCTAATTAAATTGCCATTCTGGTACTCGGTCTTGGATAGCATTGGCATTTACCATCCACCTTTTTACTCCTTTTCCAATTGGAGTTACCCAATGCTCGTAAGGGAACGCGCACGGAAAAATTACAATATCCCCCTTTAAGGGCTTGTGAGAGCCTTCGTATTCACTCTCGTCTCTGTAAGTTCCATCCTCATTTTTTGCATAACGCCTAATAAAAATTTCGCCGCCGTCACCATAGTCATCGTTTAAATAAACATTGTATGCAAAAGTCTGATTTGCAATATCCCAGTCTGCTTTTTCATCTTGATTGCCCCAATCGCCGCTCGGGTGAAGGTGCAAGTGTCCGGAGTAATCTGAATGCGGCCCGACGCTCTGAGGCCCCTGATAGTACCTAAACTCTAGAGGGGCGTGCTGGATAATATTAATGTCTAGGCCCCAGCGGCGCTGATAGTCTTCTGTAGCCTCTTTAAATAGAGCCATAAGTTTCATCATTGGCTCGTAAGCTGTGTCATCCTCTTTTACTTTGTCCGCTGGATAGCTAGCGTCAAAGTCTTTAAAAATTTCTCCACCTAAAATGCTAGGGTCTAGGTCTTCTGGCTGTCTGTAATACTCCAACTTTGGTTGCCTACGAAGACCGTCTTGGTCCTCCCATTCATTGGCTTCTAGCAAAAGATAACCGTCCCCGTGAGGCGCTGTGTAGAAAGAATCCAAAAGTTGGTTGCAGTCTTCGGCGCTAAATGCACCTTTATACACAGTCACAAATTTAATTAAATCGGTGCCTTGCAGCATTACGGCCTTCTCTCTCCCGTGTGCTCTTTAATTGTCCAAAAGAACGGACACACGTACCTCATTCCCGAGCGAATCTCTGTTACTCCATGGATGTAGTGCATGTCTCCGGGGAAAAAGTATGCAGCTCCAGCTTTTGGTTTAAACTGAATACCCTGATTTGGAAAGTAGAGCTCGCCGCCTTCGTAGTCGTCATTGATGTAGAACAGACCAGCGATGTCGTAGTAAGGAAAGTCATTTGGCTTTCCGCGGCCCTCGCCTTCGTGCAGCTCTTTGTCCGCGTGGGGCTGTTGACGCTGTCCAGGCAACCAGCGAACAATTGCGGGGCTAGTGGCATGGGCGTCTACGTTAAAGAATGCGTCTACTTTTTCTTTTAGACGCAGCTGCATTCCTACAATTACTTCCGAGATTTTAGGATCCACGCTGTCAAGCGTCGGGGTAGTAGCAACACGATGATCCCAATACCCAGAATCGTAAATAACTGTGCCATCTTCATTGTAGTGAGTCTCCGTTTGATCCCAAGTTTCATTTGTTTTAGCGAACTCTGTAAGAATTCCAAGTTCTTCTTCAGTCATAAAGTCTTCAATAGCAACGATGTTGTCTGCAGTGTCACCAAAAAATCCCGATGGTGTAGTTGACTCATAGGGGCGTTCACTATTATTTGTTACATGCTCTGTCATTGCCATATGACTATCCTACCTTAATCGTATTTCCGTCTTTCCCAGACTTCGCGCTGATAAACGCCACCGTCTGGGACTCTGTACTTTGCACTATTCATTTGATTTTTTATAGACATTTCGGGCTGATTTATATCTATAAAATGTTCCGACTCCCAGTTTTCGCGCTTAAACGGAAATATCTGAGCATATGGAGTACCTGCAGGGATTACACCAGTGAAGCCCTTGCGAATGAAAAACGGCATTGTTCCAGGTAGAGTTACCTTGTCATTATCAATTATACCACTTGTCGTAAGGAATGGCAGCTCGAACCTATTCATTGGCTGAGTGTAGAGAGCACTGTACCCCTCTGGCAGCTCTACTGCCCAGTCTGACCACCAAGCAAAGTGCTTCTTATGATAGCCCTCTGGGTGAAGGAACTGTGGCATTGCCATGCGGTCTTGCAGAAAATCTTTATTCTTTTCGTCCAAAATCTTGGCATTTATGTTGCCCATCGAGTCTTCTGTGAACTCTATGTCGCACGGAGTCAAGTAGACATAGCCGCTTCCCATGATGTCATAGACAGCTGGGCAGGCTTTCCAAGTAGGAATCTTTCCACCATTCATTGGATCTTTCCAAGCTTCACCAGTCATTGGGTGCTTGGCAAAGCGGTCAGCATCTTTATACCAATCAGGGATAGTCTTGATAATTGGTTTTGGAGCAGACGCGCTTTCCTCGGTTAGCCACGGTCTGTTTTTTATAAATTTAATCTTATGCGTGTCCAATAGGGTCTTCCTGAGTCTCGTTGTCTTCTACTTCATAGGTTTGACCCGTAAATGGGCAGGTTACTGTCTTTAGTCTGATTGCTTTTGTTTCGTGCTGACCCACTTGCTCTCCTCTGTAGTCTAGGGCTTCTCGATACATCCTTGACCAATCGCCAACGCCATTCTTTATTTCTATAGCGTCGCCGTACTTCCTAACTTCTTCCCAGTAGTCTTCGGATGGCAACTCTTCAGAAATGCAAAGTTCGTAATCTTCCTGTAATCCTGTCAAAGAAATTGGTAAAACTGTTGCTACGGGCATCCCTGCTGGGATGTGTATCTCTAAATTTGGCTCTGTCAGACGCCAAGCTAAGGGAAGCATATGAATAAAAAATGATGTGCTAATCAGTGTTGTATAGCACTGAGCACCCCTAGTAAATAAGTTAGGAACGGGCATTGTAAGAATTGAGGTTTTCTCGTCAGTTGTAAATTTAAGCCCAGTAGTAAAACTGACAGTAGCATTACCTCGATAAGTATTTACAAACTCGTGGCCCTCTAAGATTGTCACGTGATCTGGGGTAGTGTCAGTAACCCCATCCCAAACAAATCTAATGTCTTTAGGAAAAGATATGCCCCACCCAAGGCGATTAGTAACACTCAGTGGGAAGCACTGATACGCGTGTTTTTCTGGCGTTTCATCCATCCACTCTCTCTTAGTTGCCAGCTGCTCTAAGGTTGCAATTTCACCTTCGGGAAAGAGTTTGTTTACTCTTATCAGTCCCACTACTCTTCCGTATCTTGATAAAATTCTGGTCTGTGGTACTTATCAGAATAGTCAAGCATGGTTACCATAGAATACTTTGTTCCGCTAGTAACTGGCATTGCTCTGTGTGGATACATAAAGTTTGATGGGAAAATATAAAGGTCTCCTGCTTTTGCTTTTACTTTGACATTTTGCAATCTAAAGTATAATTCTCCACCTTCATATCCTTCGTTAGGAAAAGCAACAATGGAAACTACGCAGTTGTACGAATAGCCGTGGTCGTGGTGCTCTTGGAAGTGCTGACCTGGACCATACTTAACGTAGTTAGTTGCCTCCCAGTAGCGCAGCTCTCCAATGTGGTATTTACGTGTGTAGTCTTTAACAACTTGAAGCTCTCTAAAAGTTACATCGTCTGCAAGCTTTTTTAGTTTTTCTCCCGCTTCAGAGTTGTCGTCTTCAATGTCACTTTTCTTATATTTAAAATCTACGCAATCACGATAGTCTGGCATTCGCATTTGATAGCCAACCATTGCTTCTCTCCAGTCATAGTCGTTATCTGGATTATCAATAACTTCTTCTAACCGCTCAATGATGTTCATCTCTGTGGGGAGAACGTCTCTATACACCCAGATTCCGCTGCCAGGTACAACTTCTTGGCAGGAAGACCAAGTTTGCTCTTCAATTCTGTACCATTCGGTAAGTCTATGATTTATGTTTTCTTGTTCTTGCTTGCTTTTTTCAGCAATTTCTGATTCGTTTTTTTCTTTTTCAGCTAGTGCTTCAGGGCTTAGATCTTGCGCCATTTTCTTCCTCGCTAGTACTTAAGTTTGTAGTCTTCGACTACCTGTGATACTCGTTGATTTACTCCGTCGCGGTCGTGATAGTCCATCATAACAACAACTGAATACTTTGTTCCTTCAATCATTTCCTTAGAAGCATGCTCGTAGATAAAGATTGACGGAAAAACTACAATGTCTCCTGCTTTAGGTTTTAGGTCTACACCAAATCTGGGAAACCAAATCTCTCCACCTTCATAATCTTCATTTAGATACATTACGGCTGACACGGTTGCAACATATGTAGGTCCGTGGTCTGCGTGAATTCTAAATTGTGTCCCCGCGCCTTCATACTTTACAAAGTTAAATGCTTCATAGGCTTGCATACCGACGCCCCAGTAACGTCCATAGTCATTTACGCACATTCTTAATCTCTGGAAAAGGTCTTCATGCATGTCATAAAGAGCTGCGTTTTCGTCGGTTCTTGGTCCTAGATTATTGCTAGAAACTTTAAAGTCTTGAGCATTTCTTGCGTAGTTATCTACTTCGGCAGAGTTTGTGACTTTGGCCCCTGCCCACTCGTAAGGAGTGGCGTCTCCCGTGAGACTTTCTTCTAGGGTCTTAATGTGTCGGGCGCAGGCCTCTGCGGGTACAGCATTTCTATATACGTTAATGCCTAGGGCAGGATTGAGTACGGTCATAGGGCCCAGCTGTCTGTCAGCCATTCTTTGGCTAGCTGTCTCTGACCTGTCTTTAGTAAACCAGTCATTCATATTGAGATAAGTCTAACACTAAAAAGTAAAGCCCCCATTGCTGGGGGCTAAACTTTTTACAAGATTAAATCTTGACGTTGTGGACTAGATATCCACCTGCAATGAACCAGTGGTATGGGTTGCAGGAGAACTCGTAGACTGGGCTGTTGCCTTCGATGATAGTAATTTCACGAATCTCTTCAAGCTCGTAGGTGCCGTCCTCTAGAACCTTGATTAGTGAGTCACCAATCTTCAGCTCTCCAGAGTTGCGGACCATGAATACGCCGTCTACAAAGGCAAACATTGCCTGCTGACTTGAGTACTTAGCGTCTTCCTTACCGTTGTAGTAAAGAATTCCATCCTTATACTGAATCTTGATTGCAGTGATTCTAGTTTCTACTGGCTCGCTGTTCTCGAAAGTCAATGACGATGCCACTACAAACTCCTTAGTTGGCCTGTGATCGGTGTCTAGCTCCTTAAGAACTACTGAGTAGACCGTATCTCCCAGCTTGATGTCTTTCGCTGGAATAAGCCCACGCGAGGTTCTAATCAAAGTGTTTTCCTCGATGCAGGCACCGCTGAAATACGGTGGGAAGAATGGGGGGAAGAACGGTGGGAAGAATGGTGGGAAGAATGGTGGGAAGAATGGTGGGAAGAATGGTGGGAAGAATGGGAAGAACGGTGGGAAGAATGGTGGGAAGAACGGTGGGAAGAACGGTGGGAAGAACGGGAAGAACGGTGGGAAGAATGGGAAGAACGGTGGGAAGAACGGTGGGAAGAATGGTGGGAAGAACGGTGGGAAGAATGGGAAGAATGGGGGGAAGAACGGTGGGAAGAATGGTGGGAAGAACGGAGGTAGAGTCTCTACGTCAGCTGAGTACGCAGAAAAGTCTGAATCTCCATTAGCGTTAGTTGCTTTTACACGATACTTCTGTGTAGTGTTGGCTTCGTTTGTTACAGCTACAGATGTGCTAGCTGTAGTTCCAGTTTTAATTGGATCTTCATTTGACTCCCATGTGTATAGGGTGATTGCTGATCCGCCGCTAGCTGGGGCTGTCCAAGAAACGTCATCTGTAAGAGCTACAGTTGAAGATACCGATGGTGCAGAAGGAGTCTGAGGTACGGACGTTGTCGTAACTGCAGACGCAGCAGTAGCATCCGAGCTTCCAGAGCTGTTGGTTAGAAAAACTTCAAGGGTATAGCTAGTGTCTGAGTTGAGCCCAGTTACAGTAGCGGTATATGTTCCACCAGAAGGAGTGGGCAAAGCGGCTGCATTTACAAGAACAGAGCCGCCTGACACCTGAACACTATAGGTGTCTGCAGCAGGAGAAAGCTCGTTAATCTCCCAAGTTACAGTAACTGCAGCGTCATTGTAGGGACGAGAAGTTCCTACGTCAGTAGCTGTTACATTTTCGGGGGCTAGCGGCTCTAGAAAGTCATTCTGTGATGCTGACTTTCCACCTGCTTCTTTCTTTGCCATTAGTTACTCTCTCTTAACTTCTTATGCTGTCAGGTCGCCGTAAACGATCCAGCTATCAGTTGCTCTCTTCATTATAGTACAGCTTGACCACTGCGTTCTGAGCTTGTTTCCTGGGGTGTAGTTTAGTGTTACTCCACTGTCTGGGGAGATGGTTACCTGTCCAGCACCAGTCTGAATGATGTCCATAGACGCACCTACTGGCCAAGCCAATGACGAGTTGGTTGGGATGGTGAAGGTCATTGCGCTTCCGCTGTTCATCTCAACTACGTTGTCTTGGTGGTCTAGGGTGTCAAGCGTGTAGCTTGCAGTCTTCTCGGTGAAGCCAGTCAGTGATGGGACACCAGCTGAGGTCTGAACCGTGTTGTCTGCAAAGGTAACGCCTGTGGTAGCTACAACGTTGGCTGCAGTTACAGTTGCCGCTGCAAAGTCTCCAAGAGCAAATGTGTTATCGCTAGTGTCGATAAATGCTGACAAGTCTGGCTCTGGGACGTAGCCATCGAAGACCTTAAATACACCGTCAGTTGCATCACGGAAGAATCCAGCGTGCGCATAAGTGTTATCTGCGTAGCGTCCAGCAGCCCAACCGAGGTCTGGGTTGAAGTGAATCTTTCCCCGTGAGTCACCACCACTTGTGTAGGTGTCGGTGTTGCTGCTTGCTACAGTAAATGTGTTGTCTGTGATTGCAAGAATCTCAACGCCGTCTCCAGCCCCAATGTCGAATGAGCTTGGAGTGGTGTTGGCTACGGTTACGTAGTCTCCAACTGCGTAGTCGTGGTTGGTTGACGTGGTGTAGACAACGTTAGTTCCATCACCAACAGCACCTGAGAGGTCAAATGCACCTGCTTGGTTCAAGTAGGTCATGTTGTCGCGGAGCTTTAGGTTAGAGGTGCTAATTGTGGTTGTTGCACCCTGAACGTAAAGGTTTCCAGTCAGAGTGAGGTCTACAGCCTCGGTAGTTCCTGTGAAGGTTGCGTTGGCAATTGGAGCCTTAGCGTCAATCTGAGTCTGGATTGCAGACGTTACGCCGTCTAGGTAGCCAATCTCAGTCGCGCTTACGTTTCCAATGTCAGTCTGTGCTGGCAGAGTTGCAGCTGTGGTGAATGTCGGGCTGTCAATTGGTGCGTAAGTGCTTGATGCCGTAGCGGAAGCAAGCTTTGCGTCCAGCTGGGTCTGAATGTCAGAAGTAACTCCGTTTACATAGCCAATCTCAGTGGCGGAAACGTCTCCAATGGAGGTTGTAGCTGGAAGGCTTACTGTTCCGCTAAGGGTTGCGTTGGCTAGAGGAGCATACGTGGTGGAAGCTGCTGTTGTTCCCAGCTTGCCATCAATCTGAGACTGAATTCCAGAAGTGACGCCATTCAAATATCCAATCTCTGTAGAGTCAACATCACCAATTGATGTGGTGGTTGGTAGAGATACTGTGCCGCTTAGGGTGGGGTTTGACAGTGGGGCATACGTACTTGATGCTGTTGTTGAGTCAAGCTTGTCATCAATCTGAGTTTGAAGTGTAGAACTAACTCCATTTAGGTAGCCAATTTCTGCCGAACTAACGTCACCAATGGACGTGTCTCCCGGCAGGGTTACAGTTCCCGTGAAGGTGGGGTTGCTTAGAGGAGCTTTAAGGTCCACCTGAGACTGGAGTGCTGAACTAACACCATTTAGATAACTAATCTCGTCTGAGCTGACGTCTCCAATAGATGTAGTAGATGGCAAGCTTACTGTTCCAGTAAGAGTTGCGTTTGCAACTGGGGCATATGCGCTTAGGTCAGAGTTGATGACAAGTTCTGCGGTGTTTGCTATGCCGTGAACACTGGTTGTTGCAGAGTTGTGGTTAGAAACTGCTGTCGAAACATCAGAATCAGTTGCTAAAAGAGAGGTATCTGGGATGCCGTGAACGTTTTCCGTCAAACTTGTGTGATCAGTCAAGTCAGAAGTTACAACTAGGTCTGCGGTGTTTGAGATGCCGTGAACGTTTGTAGTAACATTGTTGTGAGTATTTACAACATTATCTGTATAGTCTCTACCAGCTGGCAATAGGTCATTGTAATTTGTGACTCCATCGCCAATCCGAATTACATCGGAGTTGTCTGTTTCAATATAAAAAACGTTTGCAGTGGTTACCACATTTGCAGAAGCAAGATTTGCAGCTGTATCAGCTACAAAACTAATTTTATTTGCAAGATTGTTTGTGATGGTGGTAGAGAAATTTGCATCGTCACCTAGAGCAGCGGCTAGCTCATTCAGTGTGTCTAAAGTTCCTGGTGAGGAATCAATAAGGTTTGCAATAGCGTTGTCAGTGTAAGACTGAGCACTTTGAACTGCAGCATTAGCCTTGTTTTGAGCACCTGAGGTTGTCTCTAAAAGAGACGTATCTGCAATGCCGTGAACTCCTGTGGTGTCATCGTTGTGGTCAGAAACTGCATTAGCAATGTTGTTGGCTACTGTGCCAGCAAAATCTGCGTCATCTCCAATAGATGCTGCAAGCTCGTTAAGGGTGTCTAGGGCACCTGGAGCTAGGTCAATGACATTGGCGACGGCATTATCAATGTCTGCCTGACTTACTCCACCATAACCTAGAGAGGTCCATGCGGTGCTTCCGTCTCCAAGCTTAAACTTGGTAGTGTCCGTCTCATAACCTAGCTCACCTGCGGCTAGCGTCGGGTTAGCGGAGGTCCACTCTGCGGCGGTACCTCGCCTAAACTGAATTCTGACTGCCATCTTGTCTTAGTTCCTTGTCTAGAAACTGGACGGCCCTCCGCCGTCCCAGTTAATGTTGTATGAGCTGGAGGCGTCGCCACCATCTACGTTTGTTATGTCGCCTGCCTTCATAGACACCCAACCAGTGCCATCGTAGGCATACATTGCTCCAATGTCGGACCTGAAGAAGAGGTCGCCTTGCTCAGCTTCCGAAGGAAATGTACTTCCTTGGACGATATTAATCGGTGTAAGAAATTTCTTACTTGCCATTTTAAAACGACCTCTTTCTTCTGTCCTATTTTACCTTATTTATCCGATTACGACTACGCGGTAGCTGTTAGCAGCAACGGTGGCTGCAG
>Ga0222719_10003253_pt1 | contig 14519 bp, 23 predicted proteins | sample C33_34DmetaG_FD_165039 | JGI IMG/M metagenome (GOLD analysis project Ga0222719, IMG submission 165039) | Estuarine water microbial communities from San Francisco Bay, California, United States - C33_34D | ecosystem: Environmental > Aquatic > Marine > Unclassified | place: USA: California...
GATGGTCACACGTCTTATAACTGGTTAATATTTTATTGTCCAATAGTAATAACTGAAATATGTCGGGTGGTATTACGCAACTTGTCGCGGTGGGTGCCCAGGATACGCACCTGGTTGGCAACCCGGAGGTGAGCTTTTTCCAGTCATCATACAAGCGCCATTCTAATTTTTCCAGCGTGATTGAGCGTCAGGTGATCCAGAACACCCCGGCGAACAACGGTCTCTCGTCGATCCGCTTCGAGCGCAAGGGTGACATGCTTTCATATGTTTATTTGGTTAACGCTAACTCTGGTGCAACATCAAACATTAACTGGAGTACCGCTATTGATAAGGTCGAGCTTTACATCGGAGGACAACTCATTGATACTCAGCATTATGAGTATTCGGCGTCCATTCACACGGACATCATGGCGAACTCGTTCTCCAAGAGTATCTACGGTCCAGGACCGGGCGGATCTGACCCGGAAGCATTTTTTTATCCTTTCAAGTTCTGGTTCTGTGAGAACTGGCAGTCGGCTCTTCCTTTGATCGCCCTTCAGTACCACGATGTAGAGATGCGAATCTATTGGGGGAGCGACATTACCGGTGGTACCGGGGGTACCGATGTCCAGGCATGGACCCGGTATATCTACCTCGATGCCGATGAGCGCCGCATGATGGCTGAGAAGCCTATGGACATGCTAATTCACCAGGTTCAGCGCATCCCCGCTTCTAGCTCAAAGACGATGGACCTCACGTTCAATCACCCGGTCAAGTTCATTGCTTCCACCGGCTCCAATTTTAACACTTCCAACGACGTTCTTCTCCAGCTCAATGGTGTGGACGTTGGTGAGAAGAAGCCCGCGACGCCTCACTACAATCAGGTGTCGGCGTATCACCATACACAATTTGGTGTGAACAGTGGTGATCCGGATTCTGGATTCGAAAGTGTTAAGTTGATGATCCCCTTCTGTCTGGATGCCTCCAAGCTTCAGCCCACGGGTACCTGCAACTTCTCGCGCATGGACTCGGCGACACTTCGCCTGCCCGATTCCACCGTCAACGGTGCGGTCTACGCGGTCAACTACAACATCCTCAGGGTCCAGAACGGGATGGGCGGGTTGCTTTACGCGAACTAAGTTTCATCGCCTTTTCAGCCTGATCCTTGGGCATAAACATGAGCCAGGCGACGGTCATCCTCTCCTGGGTGAGTGTTCCGTCCTTCTTCATAGCGGCACATGCATCTTGAAATTGCTTTACGTAGTCCATAATGGAATTTCAAGGTGTTACTTCTTTAACTAAACTTAGTTGGTCTTGGGAACCTTGAGCAGCGGAACGTCAGCCGAGAAGCATCGGGTGATGCTGTTGGCGGGCACCGGACCCACGCGCTGCAGATCGGTGACGGGCTTGAGCAGATCAGGACCCATCTTGGCGATCAGCTGGCGGTACTGGTAGTTAAGAGGATACGCAATACCATTATCAGCCATGATCTTGTCGTTGATCAGCTGGTTCGAAGTGTAAATCGTGAAGGCGCGACCATCGGCCATACCAAGACGCTGAGACATCTTTTACTTATTCAGTAGATAAAAATCCCTGATCCTCTGGTGAAATGATTCTCGCTGGTGGATCAGTCTGTCATTCTTTTCCTTGATCTCGATGAAGTCTCCCTTGACCTGTGGATCGTAGAGAACCCTGATCAGGAACCTGTAAGCCTTGGCGATGTCCTTGAAATTCTTGGCACCCGACATCACGATGCTACCCGTTTTAAAAACACTGACCGTCATGTTGAACATCTTGGCTTTCACCGCCGAGTAGGTCTCTGGGCTGTAAGATGACTTAGTCACGAAGTTTTTGTGCTTCTTGTAAAGATCCAGTAAAGCCATCTGATCGATGCCGTGAGGAAGACGGAACGTTGCATTGATCATCTGTGTTTCCATGGGTGACACGGGACTGTTGGTGGTCTCAGGAAAGACCTCATCTACTATTTTTTGAATCTCCTGGATGATGTCCAGGCCTTCCATGGGTGTAGATGATCCTGTCACATGAATCTTCCCATTGGGAAACAACTTGACCGAGCGCTTTTTGGTTTCACCGACATCCTTGGACAGCGTCAGTGAGTTGTTAAAGTGAGTTGTGCCCATGTTCCAACCATCAGTCCCGTCGACAAACTTCTCTTTGAAAGTCGCGAGAGGGGTCGTGATGCCGTCTCTGCCTCCCATGACAGTCATCGTGGACACTCTGGGCAACGTGGGCTTGGATCCCTTGATCGCATCATGCGCCTTGATGATGTTCCCAAGAAAGGTTCGAAAGTTTCTGGCTTCCATATTTAAAAGTAAGACTCGTCACTTCTTTAATATGAGATGTGGTCACTGTAAGAAGAAGAAGATGATCTGTATTCCATGTGATCACTGTGATCACACGTCTCTGTGTACCTCTTGTATCCAACTGGAGTTTCATGAGTGTCCAGGTATCCTGAATAAAATTCAGTCCGAGAGGGATACAATAGAAAAACGAAACCCTAAAATCGAGGGTGACAAAATTACAAAAATTTGACAAGCGTCATCACACTCAGGGCTATGAGGATAGCAGCGGCAGTGTTACCAGCAAGGTTGGCAGCATCCATGCTTCCCATCATGCCCTCCTTTTTCATCAGGATGGAGTCGTCTTTGACCTTGGGCGTCGCGTTCCAGGGAGGCAGTGAATAGATGCGCTCTGGCACGGGCTTCCGGTTGAGAGGATAGTCCTGAGATCCGGGCGTGCAGTAGTAGGGAGTCCTCCATCCGGCGGCGATGGTCTTCTTGCAACCCGGACTCGGCTCTGCCATCTGGGTCTCGAGAGGTCCCCCGAGAGCATCTCCTGTGGGACGAACCGAGTTCACAAGCGCCACCTGGGGTTCACTGGATGGCGCATAGACCGTCTTGTAGGCACCACCCAGAGGAACGCCGGGGGTGAATTCCTTGGGGTCGGCATAAGGGTTGATCTTATTGAGGGAAATCCCGTCATTCAGTCTCATGTAGGACGACATCCTTACTTATTATACGGTTTGAATAAATTCCCACTTGAGTATCCTGCACATGTCCTTCCAGATGACATCCTGTTGGGTGAGTTTCTCTTTGGACTTCAAAAGTGGGAAGTAAGGGAGGTATTGATCTTCACCGAGCAATTCACAAAATTTGTATAGAACATAGGGGTAACTCAAAAAGTTCTTTCGGTCCTTTGGACAGACTTGATCAAAGGGTTCTTGTATTTCATTGAACATGAGTCTGAGACGTTCCTCCAAAGCAGATGGCATCTCTGGAGGTCTCACGCCAGTAAGAATGTTTGTGATGTAGGGGATGTGTTCATAGTATTTGTTCTGACGCAATTTTTTCAGGAGACCTCTGACCTTGGCGTGAGTAATCTTGGAAATCTGTTCGATCCTCTGCTTCTTGAGTTCGTAACGCAATTTTTCTATCAAATCATCTGGGATATTTGCAGTCTCTTTCCCTTGAAATTGTTGAACCCACTCATTGAAGTGGTTTTGTCTTTTGTATGAGTACTGAGTATTCTTTGAAATGTCCTGTTCGTCCTGATAAGACAATCTCGTAGCTATATATTTTTCACATGCACCACAGTCCTGACACACAATTTCACCATCAATATCATTTTCATAAACATTTGTTGAATTACACTTTTTACAATTATCCACCTGAATAGCATTATTGTCAATAAAATCATTATCAGTCACCGTCGTGATGTCTTTTTCCACGACGCGCATGTACTCCAAAAATATGTCGCGTCTACAATTTTCCTCATGATATCTGTGTATGAAGGGGGCTGCCATGGTGATATAGTCATGAAGTGTCGGGGGATCATTCTCATATTCCTTTAGCTTGGCATGATACCTCTCGAGTAAACTCATTTAAAGAAAAATGTCACTATAACTTTAAATGTATAATTTACTCATCAAGCTGGCTGGGTGGTGGTACAACGAAGACCCCTACCGAATCACGATGCCTTTGAAGATGATTTACGATATCAACACCAAAAAGGATTGTATGTTCCCATCGTCTGAGTGGAAGAGAATCATGGAAGGATGGCCCTTGATGAAGTCAGGCGAGACCTACATCATGTGTTACTACCCCGATTTCAGGGATGCAATTTATGTTCTGAGAAGGAAGAAGCCGGAATGTGTCGAGAACATTCGTTACGAGCAAGAGTATACCTATCGTGGTTCACCCTACTCCATGGTGACCAGGGATCCCATGCGCAAGGTTCATCACGTCGAAGAATCGGAAGGAATGAAGGGACCCATCATGATTCAAAAGGTCGAAGCGATTATGGAGAATGGCGAGGTAAAAATGTGGGACACGGCTCGCTTCCTTCGCTATGCGGGTCCTAGGTCGGACTTTCACAACGTCAAAGACATCTGTATGAAAGATCTATTTGACGCAAACGAGGAGGTACCAGATGAGTGGCACGTCTATATGTTTGGTAAGAAAATTGTCATCGACAAGAACGAAGAACTTACTCCTCAGACTTTGGTGCCAGGTAGAACCTGAGTTCACCTAGAGAAGTAACCTTGTACTCCAGGACGAGAGGCATCTCCTCTCCGTGGTGGAGAAGTTTCATATTGGAACACATTGAAGTGGCCTTGGTGAATAAATTGAGGTATTTCAAAGAAAATGTATCTTTCATAGACTCAAACTTAGCGGTGTCCGAATCGATATCATATTCAGTATACTGCTCGGCAAAATCACCGACACACCTGAACCCAACCTTTTTGTAGGAACGTTCGATTGTCAGTTCAGAACCAATATGTGAAATATCCCTACAGAGTCTCTGAAAGTCTACGGTCTGAAAGGTTGTGATGCTGACCACTGGCAAGTTGGGTGCGTCGAACATTTCATCGTTGATGTCCAAAAGGCGTAAATTGAAGTGACTGCGACTCTTTTTTCCGCTGTTCTCAATGGAAATATTGAGCACGTGATCCTCCTCAATTTTCATCACCAGTACATCGTTGGTCGTGACCGACTTCAAAACTCTGAACACGTTGGTAGTATTAATACCAACAATAATTTCATGTTCACATGAATATTCTTCAAATTGACTGGAATCCAAAAAAAGTTCCACCATGGCAGTGCGAGCATTATCAAGGGTCAACATATGAATCCCCTTTTTGCTAAAAGATACATTAACATCGTTGAGGATGTCTTTCAAGACCTCAAAGATGTTTTTAAATGCGGATGCTTGAATAGTTTTCAAGAACATTTACTAGATGTAGTGCGCGTTTTCTTTAAGTAATCACGATCATAAAGGTCTTTTAGAAATTGTTTGAAACCTTCTTCTCCACGATCGTCGATGAACTCCTTCCATGACGAGTAACCCTGTTTGTAAGAATATACATTACCAAGTGACTTTGGAACTTCATCAGGTCTTCTGATCATTTGTTCAGTTAGTGACTTTCTTGTTTATCTTGGCTTCCAGCTCGGGAGTCATCATAGGTGCCAAAGGAGCGCCGTAGGATTCCAGTTCAAAAAGACCAGGTGCCGAATTGGGGTTACCATCAAAGGAAGCAAAGGCCGAGTGATCAAAGGATTCCACTTCGGTTGGCATCATCGAAAGAACCCACTGCTTGACTTCCGGTCCCATCAAAGGTCTCCCGTCCTTGGTGATCAACGCAGGAACGTGGGTGAGTACCTTGCGATAATCTTCTGGAATGGGTTCTTCATGAATGTTTTGATATTTGATCTGATCCTTCACGGGACACTGATCCAAAAGTTTGAATATCTCGAGGCAGTGTTGGCATCGTGGACTGTACAACATAATAGCAAACATGCTTTCTTACAAGCGACGGTGAATTTATCAGGGGATATAATTTCGCACCATTATATAAGATGCGTATGCAGACTATATTTTTCATCGTGCTGGCAGTCGCGATTGTGGGATACCTCGTTATGAACCGCGAGGGGCTCAGGTGGGATCGCGGGTTTGCTGGATTCCGTCCTGCTGTCACTGGCGTCATTACAGAGGGCAACCTCGAAATCACCGGAAACCCAGTGGAGGATGTGGCGGTCAAGGCTCTGATGATTAAGAAGATTTTGGATGCCACCACCGAAGAGATATTCAGAACCAAGGGTCTCAAGATGTTCCCCATAGAGACGGTGTTCGTTCAGGTGTTTGACTCCCCTGACAAAATTAAGGAACTCAAACAGAAGCGTCCGGACGTCTATGATGCCTATGTCAAATTCCTTCAGGCTCGTGACAAGGATGCCGTGCTTACCAGGGGCGGGGATGGCACCCAACAAGAAGAGCTGGCTCGCGCCTCCCTCATAAGTTACCTCGAGACACTCAAACGCGATCAGGACTATAACACGGTTCCTGACAATGTCCCTGCGACCTACCGTTGTCGCTTCCTTCTGTTGGAGACCGAGCGATTCTACGGTACCGAGGTGGACGTGATCGCCATCGGGGATGAGGATGGTATTGAAATTCAGGGTATCACCAGTCAGCCTTTGAAGGATGGTGATAAGATAAAGGCTTTCCAGGACACTATTCGAGTCGGAGAATGGTTGCCCTATGATACCATTGCCAACGCCAACGTTCCCAACAAGAGTGCATTGGCCCTTGCCGAACAGGCGATCAAGGAAAAGTGGGGCGAGGACCTTCAAGCTTACGAAGCGACCGCGACCGCGGACGTGGGTCAGTTTGAACCCGTGAGTACGCCCTATCTTCGTTAGTAAAAACTCTAGAATTAGTAGACAATGCCTCTGAGAGTGGACGAGGTACAACAGATCGACCACAGAAAGCGAGAGCTAAAAAAGAAACTCTATATGGAGCTTTACGAACGCGCCAGCACCAAGGTGAGGCAAGTCGCCGATTTGGGACTGCACGAGACCTGGGTGCAGGTGCCTTCGTTCCTTATAGGATTTCCGTCATTCGACCTGGACAAGGCAGCCCAGTACGTCGAGCGCCAGTTCATCAACGGCGGGTTCTTCACCCAGTTGTATGAAAATGGACAGCTATTTGTTTCGTGGTATCCCAAGAAAGCCAAGTCCAAGCCCAAGTCCAAGGAACCTGAGAATGAATTTGCATCCCTGGCAAACCTCAAAAAAGCCGCGGACAAATATCGTTGAATTAAATACGATTTATCAGTAACTATGGACAATAACCTTAATGTTCTTGTGGAAGCCAAGAAGGAACTTTTGAACCAACTTTCGTCCACTATTCTCCCGAGTGCATTGGACTGCATGGACTCGCTCTATGCCGAATCCAAGGTGGAGACCCAGGGACGCAACACGCTCAAGGCGTTTCAAGAGAAACTCGCCAAGATCCCTCAGTGGAACAACTACCAGATCGATACTGAGGTCGGCAAGTGTGTAGACCGATGTGGGGGATGCCTGGATGAGATGACAGCAGCGTGCTTCGTGGCCACGGTCAAAATCATTTCCTCGGTAAGGCTCTCAAAGGATTCCAGGAAGGTGTCACTGAAGATTCCCACCAACGACGTATTCGTTCTGGGCGTCTACACCAATGTTGCCAAGCGAATCTACGAGGATCCCTATATCTATCAGGAGGTGGTCAGCAGGAACGACCGCCGCAAGGATCTGCTCAAGCGAATGGACGGCGTGGTCGAGGAGACCGTCAAGGAGATGCTCCCTATCAACCAGATCCTGAAGACCTACCTGAACAAGAATGCCGTGGACGTAATGAATGGCGAACCCGTGGAGCCCGAGCCGGAGCCGGAGATGGAACCGGAGCCCGAGGAATCCATGTTTCCCGGCGGCGGTGAGTTGCCAGTGGAGGACGAATCTGAAATGCCAGAAGAGCCCATGGAGCCCATGGAGCCCACAGCGCCCTCGGAACCTTCATTGCCGATGTCAGAGGAGCCGGTCGTTGCGCCTCAGGAAGAGACCAAGAGTTTTACGTTCAACGACAAAATTATGAGGAGGGCGCCCATGCCACCGATGGACGACGAAGAGGACTTTTCCATCAACCCCAGTGCGAACCGTTAAACATACTAAAATCTGCTTTATTTAATAATGATCAGTGATTCGCTTAAAAATCCTTTGGTCGCGGCGTTGGTCGGTGCGGTCATCACAATGGGCTACATCCAGTTGGTGGCCCGTCTCAACCGTGAGGCGCCTCCCAGGAATGCCGACATGATAAAGCCCGCCATTCTGAATGCCATCTTGGTGGGTTTGATCGTCTATCTCGGAATCTCTCAGCGCGAGGAAATCTACGAAACTCCCTTCCCAGAAGTTAGTCGCGGTATGTAATTAAAGATTTTAGTCTAATTAAATAATACTATGGCCAGTGTAGATACATTTAACGAGCTTCTTTTGCAGTTTGTGGATGAGCTGGCTCACACGTTCCCAGAGAACACCATTGTGAAGACCTACAGGAATACGGTCAGTATGCTGATCAAGAAGGACCCTGGTGTCTGCCTGGAAACGTTTATGAAGAATGTGAAGCCCCACGAGGATCTCATTCGCAATCAGGATGAACGCATCTTCGAGGAACTTTCACGTAGCTATGGAATTTTGAAGACCTTGGACCTCGAGTCCATGTGGAAGTCTGAGCTTTCAGACAACAGTCGGTCGGCCATCTGGCAGTACGTCCAGGGGCTCTACGTTCTCGGAAACAATGTCGGCGAGGAGGAGATTCAGGCGTCCCGACAAACCAATATGGACTTTTCGCCAGAGAAGATCAATCAGTTGTTTGCACCCCAGGGACAGGATGGACAGGAGAATCCACTGGCCGGTCTGCTCGGAAACCTGATGAAGCCCGAGATCATGGAGGAAATGACCGCAAAGGTCGAGCAGGAATTCGGTGACGGTCAGGGTGGTCTCGACGAGAACAAGATCATGGGTGCTCTCGGACCGCTGATGGGAAATCTGACCAAGATGCTTGAAAAAAATAACTAGTCAATAAATAAGAATGGAACAACCGTGGTTTAGAAATCCATCGCACTTGTTTGCCAAGAACAAGGTGCTGATCTTTTGGCCTTTGGCTAAACAGAATCCCGTGGAGAGGCTCAACGCAGCCACCCGATTCATCCTCTACACCATGGCGATCCTTTATGTGATTAATCGCGACATCAGGGTTATTTACTTGGGTCTCACGGTTATTATGGTGATGGCGTCCATGTTCCTGGCGGGTGGCATCAAGGAAGCCATGAGACCCGCTTCGTTCGAGGAGGAGGGAGTAAGGTTCAACGCGACCACTCCAGGAAAGGCATGCGAACAGCCGACAAAGGAAAATCCCATGGCCAACGTACTTCTCTCGGACTACACGGACAATCCGAAGCGCCCGGCGGCATGCTACTATCCGACCGTCAAGGACAAGGTCAAGGCATTCCTGAACGAAGGTACGCCCACGGATCAAGCGGATGTCTACTCGAGCCGCAATCAGTCGTTCCGTGCCTTTTACAGCATGCCGTCCACGACCATTCCCAACGATCAGGGAGCATTTGCTCGCGCTGCCTACGCCCCCCTGGTGAATAAGGTCTGCAGGGACGATGGAAGTGCCTGCTACCCCAACGACGCGTCCATGTTCGGTCAGTCCAGGATGCCAGAACTTCAGCAACTCAGAGGCACTTTCGGTGGCACCACTAGTTAAAATCTCTGGTGATAGTAATATGGCTTATCAGCTCAACACATCAAAGGTTCTTTTGGACGCCGAGAGTCTGCCAGTGGATTGCGCCTACGATCATGTGATCGCGCCTCCCGTTGTCAGCAACCTCAACTACGCCGGCTCGGGTCGTGCTTCTACGCCCATCTATGGTACGGCTCCCTACATGGCCGGCAAGGGTGCTCCAGGAAATTTGATTCTGGTCGAGGACATGCTTCGCCCTCAGTCCACCACGTTCTTCAAGAAGGGTTATCAGGGTCGCGAGTATGACTTTCCCTCTAAGGACATGTCGTGCTCAGTACCGCTCCGGTCCAGGTCTTGGGATCCGTCGAGCAGTCGGGCTGATGTCCAGAATGTTCTTTTTGAGCGTAGATACAAGTGATTTTTAAAATCTACTCTAGTTTTAATATGGACCCATTGAGTCTTGTGGCCTTGTTAGGGATTGCTGTGGCAGGTCGTCAAATTGCCAGCAGTGACCGCAAAGAAGGTTTTACTCCAGCACCCGTTCCGAACCGAGAGACGCAGCAATTGCCGTTTTTTGGTAACAATATCAATACACCGAGTCAGGATTTGACCCTTGTGACCGATATTCTATCTGGACCTTATGTCGACACATCAAAACAGAAAAAAGAAATCGTCGCGACCCTTCAGGACACTTCTCCCAATGTTCAGTTCCCGTTTGGTCAGCCCGTCTACAACTTGTACGATCGGCAGAATGTCTCGAGTCGCATGAACAATCTGTCATCCGCTGAGCGTAGGTTCGTCGGTCCGGGTTTGGGCGTCCCTGCCAACGTTCCCGCCTACGGTGGTTATCAGCAGCAATTCCGTGTGATGCCCAATAACGTCGGCGCGTACAAGCTCACCACCCTCCCAGGCAGGTCGGGTCCCGCCAAGGACTTTGTCAGCAGGGGCACGGAGCGTCTCACGGTCACCCAGAATCGTCCCGAGAAAACTTATCAACTTTTGGGTGGAGAGAATAAACGTCCCTTGGAACGGGGTCGCGCGCAGGGACAGGGTGGCGTGCTCACCGGTCAGCGTGAACGCGAGATGTACGTGAAGACCCAGCGTCCCACGATCCGTTCGGAGACCTCGACCCGCATGGACGGTCTTGAGTTCGGTGCCGCAAAGCGGTTTGTTCCCGCAGCAACCAACCAAGACATACCTACCCGCAACAAGGCGAACTTCCAGTCTCGCATCAACGACGTGGCGGCTCCGGGCATTCACTCATTCGAGGGAGCCTACCAGAACACTCAGAATACCATCCTGCTGCGTCCCTCTGACCGCGGCAACAAGGGCTACACGCCCCCAGGTGGTCGCATGAACGTCCGCGGTTCAGCCACCCAGGCACAGGGTGCCACCACACACACTCGCGATAGCGCTTCGACCGTTATCGAGGGCGGTGCCGGGAATCAGTATCTCGGTCAGAACTACGATATCACTTGGAAGCAGAATAACAATGCCTTCAAGGGAAATGCAGATTTCAGGACAAACAATCTGGGTCTCGCCGTCAAGCAGCTGGACAAAAATCCGTTCGCTCTTTCACTGGCTCAGCACTAAAAAAGTTCAGGAGTCCACTCCGGCCAAATTTTATCCATATCTTCCTTCTCAATACGCCTATTTGGTCTTATTTTATATAATTCTTTCATTTGTTGTAGTTCAGGATCTTCCGGTCTCTTAACAAAATAAGCCTTGTAACGATATCCATCCTCATTCGCACCATTTTTTGATACATCTTTCTTAAATGACAAAGGAGATAAATAATAGTAAGCGATTGTTTTTCTGTATACATCTTCCGGACACATAATACTTTCAGGTAAACCATGCCAAGAAATTTCATTAGTTTGGAATATAATTGCGCTATTGAATACCACCGGAGAAGATATCTCACATTTCTTACAATCAGACGACCAAAGCTGAGTATCTCCTTTCCACTCTGGTTTCCAATTTTCTGAAAGATATAATATAATGTTAAGTTGACGTTGCTTATCTTTTAGGTAAATATGACGCTCATAATCAAGATGAAGACCAAGGCGTCCATAACGCGGATGGACATGAAGTCCGGCACCATGTATATAAGGATCAATTTCAAGATCCAATCCAGTAATATATCTAAATAGACCTGTGATATATTTACTACTTAAAAAATAAATCAAATCTTTTTGATGAACAGAAAATGTTTCCAATTTGTCATTTGCATATTTAACTTCGATTGGGTTATTGTATTTGTGCCATGAGGGGTTCTCCAAAAAATTGTCTGGATAGTTTTCTGCACATTTTCTTGCAAAATCCATATTTAAGAAATTATCAATAATAATATGTTTTACAGGTTTTGAATTAGAAAATTTTTCCTTGAGTTCATCAATTGAATCAATCCATGCACCAAAATGTGATTTTATATTATGGTCTTGAATATTATTTATTAACTCAAGTTCTTCAGGTAAAAGTTTGATTTCAGGCAACATTTAAATTAATATAACTTTTTTATTTAACTAAACGTCATATACCCTACATTCTAGAGCATGGGGTTCTTCCTTACAGAACATCTCCATGGCATCCAGTTTGTTCTCTTGTTCACGAACCTTTTGATCGTGAAGACGAGAATATAGCTCTTCATGTTCCATCCAGTCATGGACGTATTTGTGTGGATTTTCGATCATCCGTTTTGTGGGTCTTTTCAGTTCAGTGCGCTTCTTGAACATGTACGGCGGCACGTTCCTGAACAAGCAACTGTAGTAGAGCATATTTAAAAATAAAAGTCATTATATTTTTAAGTATGAGACACGAGACGATCGCCATGGAAGTTTCGCCCTTGGAGTTCGAGGGCATCAGGACTATAGACTTCGACGCCCAGGTGGACGATGATGAAAAAATGGTGATCGTCACGATGTCCAGATACTTCATTGGGGACCTCCACGACGAATGTATCAAGAAGGCTAAGAAGATGTTCGAAGGATACAGGGTTAAAACTAACGTGGGAATGTAATTCAAGATGATTGAGACAACTACGATTGAGGTACCAGTGAACCCCTTCCACTTTGATGGGATGCGAAGCCTTGGAATACCCATCAAGGTGGATCACAAGGAACAGATGATCTACGTGGATTTCATGTCAAACCAGGGAACTCAAATTATGGAAAATTTCCTTGACGAAGTCAGGCATAAGTTTTCAGGATACGAGATCAGGGTAGCCAGGCTTGACCGGTGAGCACCGCCTTGGCATACTTAGTGGCGATCATCGAGTGGATCATCGGCCAGTCCATGACGTTGCTGGCGGTGACCGATAGACCAAATGGGTTGGAGTTTACGTAACGGACAAACTCCTTGCCGTTCTTTTGAGAATCAGGTGAAGTATAATACTCCATCTTCTCAAAAGAGCCCTTGAGCCACTGAACATGCTTTTCGTTTTGAGGATCAAACTGGTCCATCGTTAGTAACTGAAAAGGTTTTTATATCTTTAATTAGTAGGAAATGAGTTCCATAGACAACAACCTTGGCGGTGGAGGTGGAAGTGCCTCTGCTTCAGGAAAGAAGGGAGCCATTCAGTTGAGCGACGGGAACTTCAATTTGACATCCAACAAGGAACTAAAGTCTGACCCCAAGACCGGAACCATCACGACAACGGGCTTGACCACCACTGGGACTGTCTTTGCTGCCACTGTTTCAGCAACAAGTTTAATTGTAGATACACTTACCGAAAGTTTAACGGTGGTGGGTGATGCGTCTATCACCGGGAATGCCACAGTAGACGGCACGATCAGCACCAACAAGGTGGACATAAGTGGAACACTAACGACTGCATGGGCATCTGTTTCTGGAACCTTGACCGCAACGTCTATCACTGGGACATCTGCTAACATCGATGGAGAAATCAAGGCTGGAACATTGAGTTCCACCGGAAATGGTTACTTTTCGTCCAATGTGGGAATAGGTACCACCGATACCGCCGAGTATAAGTTTTTGGTAAATGATGGAACAAGTAATCTCTTCGGTGTGCCTCTTAGTTCGTCGGGACTTTCCACCGGGAAGGCTATTGTCTATGACGGGAATGGGTGGGTCTACGGGAACGCAGGACTTGCAAACGGAACCCAGATCGGTGAAATTCTCGCATGGGATGGAACCGAATGGTCTGCGAACAGTGCCGTGGTGGTCGAGGGTTCGAACGTCGGCATCGGGACCGCACAACCAACACACAAGTTGGATGTCATCGGCAATGTAAAGGCCACAGACTTCATCGGTTCGGGTGACGCTTTGTCGGACCTAAATGCGTCCAATGTTACTTCAGGAACTCTTGATAACGCTAGGCTTCCTGAAACCATTTCGGTATCAAATATAGAGTCCTCTAACCTCACGATCACCAACCTGAATACCGTAACCAACGATGCCTTCATAGGAGGAACCCTAAGTGCGTCCAACGTAGAGACCTCGAACCTTACGGTTTCTGGACCCATAATTGCAGCCAGTATCACTTCAAGTAATAACGTGGACATAAACGGAACACTCTCGGCATCCAGACTTTTTTCTCAAAGTCTGAGTACCTCCAATATCGAATCATCCAATCTCACGATCATCAATCTGAATTCTGTAACCAATGATGCCTTCATAGGAGGAACCCTAAGTGCATCCAATGTCGAAACATCCAACCTCACGATCACCAACCTGAATACCGTAACCAACGATGCCTTCATAGGAGGAACCCTAAGTGCGTCCAACGTAGAGACCTCGAACCTTACGGTTTCTGGACCCATAATTGCAGCCAGTATCACTTCAAGTAATAACGTGGACATAAACGGAACACTCTCGGCATCCAGACTTTTTTCTCAAAGTCTGAGTACCTCCAATATCGAATCATCCAATCTCACGATCATCAATCTGAATTCTGTAACCAATGATGCCTTCATAGGAGGAACCCTGAGTGCTTCCAATGTCGA
>Ga0222719_10003254_pt1 | contig 14518 bp, 11 predicted proteins | sample C33_34DmetaG_FD_165039 | JGI IMG/M metagenome (GOLD analysis project Ga0222719, IMG submission 165039) | Estuarine water microbial communities from San Francisco Bay, California, United States - C33_34D | ecosystem: Environmental > Aquatic > Marine > Unclassified | place: USA: California...
ACGCTCGCGTTCGAGCGAGGCGCGTCGACCCTCGGCCAGCAGGTGAGTTTTCGACAGGAGTTCGACGACCTGATCGCAACGGCAAAGCGCACTGGCCGCTGGGAAGAGCCCGTCATCCGCCAAGAACTCACCGAGGCCTACATTCGGCTCGAGGTTCTCCGCTACAACCAGTTGCGCATGCTTACGGCCCTTGCCCACGACGGGGTGCCTGGCCCCGAGGCATCGATCGGCAAGCTGTTCTGGGCAGGTTGGCATCGCCGCATGGGGGAGCTCTCGATGCTGGTCGCCGGCGCGAGTGGCATGGCCGCAGGGCCTGACGGCCACAACGGCCACGGTGACGGCCCCGACTACGCCATCGACACGATCCAGCGCACTTTCCTCTACAGCCGCGCGCACACGATCTATGGCGGCTCCAACCAGGTGCAGCGAAACGTGATCGGGGAGCGAGTGCTCGGACTGCCTCGCTAGAACGGGCGCTCGCCCAGGTCCCAGTACAAACCGGTCATCAAGCGAAGCGCTTCACGGGCGATTGGAGCGAGCAAGTGTTCGTCAGGTGCGTGCTGGGAGCAGCCTGCGTAGGAGTGTGGAACCCATACGGTCGGCACGCCAAGCAGGTCGGCGAAGATGTCGTTCGGGAGTGACCCCCCCAAGTTGGGAAGCACCGTGGGCGGCTCGCCAATCGTCTTCGCGATCGAGGCGGCGGCCCACTCGACCCACGGGTGGTCGGGGTCGAGCCGCGTCGCCATCATCGGGATGTGGGGCACCGTCACTTCGATGGCGTCGAAGCCGAGCTCATCGAGATGTCGTCGCACTCCTGCGAGCATGGTGTCGGGGTCGGATGGCACCACGAACCGGATCTGGCAGTGCGCACGCGCGGTGGGCGGGATCGCGTTCACCGGTTTGTCAGGGTTGCCGGTCGTGAACGCGAGCACTTCGAGCGTGTTCCACCCGAACACCCGCTCTGCGGGGCTAAGGCCCGGCTCGCCCCAGTCGGCGTCGATTGCCGGTGCGCCATCTCCACCGCCGACCTCGAGATCACGGATCGCCGCGCTGATCGGCGCCGGGACCCCGTCGGGGCGAACTTCGGGGATGAGGATCTCACCGTGGCGACCGATCATCGAGGCGATCGCATGACTGAGGATGACTCCAGGATTCGCCAACAACCCACCCCAGTTGCCCGAGTGGTGGCCCCCATCACGGAGGTCGAGGTGAAGGTCGAAGTTGAGAGCGCCGCGGGTACCCATGAAGATTGTGGGACGGTCCGGAGCCAAGCGCGGCCCGTCGGAGGCGAGGAGTACGTCGGCAACAAGTTCGGCTCGGTGCTCGGCGCAGAACGTTCGCAGGCCGGGCGAGCCGGTCTCCTCGCCGGTCTCGATGAGGATGGTGCTGTTGAAGCCGAGTTCACCGCGCGTCTCGAGAACGTTGGCCATCGCAGCGAGGTTGATCGTGTGCTGGCCCTTGTTGTCGGCGGTCCCGCGGCCATACCACCGGTCGCCGACCTTCTCAAGCCGCCATGGTGACAGCCCGTCGCGCCACTGATCGTCGTAGCCGCGAACCACGTCGCCATGGCCGTACCCGAGCACTGTCGGTCGGCGGTCGGACTCGTGGCGGTGGGCGAGGAGGAGCGGGGGGCCATCGGGTTCGTCCGGGTTCGGGTGGACAGTCGCAGTGAAGCCGATCTGCTCGAGGGAGGGCGCGATTTCGTCGTGGAGATAATGGTGAAGGTCGGAGCGGCGGTCGAGCTCCTGGCTCTCGGTCCGGATCGCGACACGACGAGCGAGCTCGGTGAAGTAGCCGCCATCGTCGAAATAGGACTCGATACGGGCGAGGGCCTCAGCGCGGGTCACGACTCGACCGTATCCGCAGTGTTTGTGATCGATCGCGTCGATCTGATTCGAGCGGTTCGTTCGACGGTAGAGATCTCGTCGATGAGTCCCCACCTGAGAGCCGTCTCCGCGTCGACGTCTTGATCGAGGAGGAGCCACTCGAGGGTCCGGCGACACCCGATACGACGAGCGATGCTCCAGGTGCCACCAACGCCCGGGATCAGTCCCATTGTGACTTCAGGAAGACGAAAGCGTGTGCTTGGGTCGGCGACGACCGTGCCGGCGAAGGCAGCCAATTCGATGCCAGCACCGACACAGGCTCCGTGGACGCGTGCCGTCGTTCGGTGGGCGATCGCTGCGAGCTGCAATGAGGGCCCAGCCGCCATCCGGATGGTGTGAGCCGTCGGTGGATCCGTCACTTCGCCGAACTCGGCCGGGTCGCCACCCGCACAGAACGAGGCACCCTCGGCTTGCCAGGTGACGAGGCGTGACTCGCCCGGGAGCCCCGCCAAGGCGAAGGCGGCAGAGAGTTCGTCGCGGCCCTGTCGGTCGAGCAGGTTGTGCAGTCGAGGGCGGGTCAGGGTGATCGTGATACCGGTGTCGTTGGCATCGGAACGGACTCGAGGCGTGGTGTCGCTTCTCACCCGCTGACCGCGGGAATTGATCCAGGCCGCATGCTCGGGACCGGCCTGCAGCATGGCATACGCAATCGACTCGACGATCAGGCACTCGGTGAGTGAACCCGATGTCGATCGGAGTACCTGTAGCGCAGTCGTGGCGGCATGCGGATGGGCGAGCACGGCTGCGACGAGGGCGTCGATATCGCCGGTCGCGTCGGCGATGTCACCGTCGGCAGCGACCGTCACGACGGGTAGAGGTGCCAATCGGTCGAGCACCCGCTGCCATTGCACCGGGTCGTCGGAGGGCTGCGCCTCGAGGATCACGACCGGAGCGTCGACAGCTGCACCGATCTCGAACCGCAGGTCGATCGAATCGGTGGCTGCCACCGCGTCACTGAGCGACCAGTGCGGCACGGCGGGCATGTCAGCCGGTGGGGCCGTCGCCGAGGTGGGCGTAGTCCTCACGCAGCACGCGGCGGAGGAGCTTGCCGGTGTCGTTGTGGGGGAGTTCGTCGACGAAGACAATGTGGGCGGGCACTCGGCTCGATCGGAGTCGGGATCGGATCAGGTCTTCGAGCTCGACAGTGTCGGTGTTCGTGCCGTCCGCCACGGCTACGAGCACAATCTTCTCGCCCCATTCGCGATCGGGTACGCCGATCGCTGCTGCGTTGCGGACGTTGGGGTGCGAAATCGCGACGTCTTCGATCTCGCCGGGTGACATGTTCTCGCCTCCTCGGATGATGACGTCGTCGTTGCGGCCTTGCACGAACAGAAAACCGTCGGCATCGAGGTACCCGCCATCGCGAGTGGGGAACCAGCCGTCGGCATCGAGCAGCGAGCCGTTTTCGCGGTATTCCCCTGCGACTTGTTCACCACGAACGAAGATTTCGCCGACCTCACCTGCAGGGAGGTCGATGCCTTCGACATCACGAATCACGACCTCGACGCCCGGTAATGGCCGGCCAACGCTCGCAAGGCGAGCTCGTTCAGTTGGCGCATCGCTGTACTGCGCAATCCGGTGCTCGTCGGGGCCGAGCAGCGCAATCGTTGAGCTGGTCTCGGTCAGACCGTAGGCGTTCACGAAGTTAGTGATCGGGAACAGCTCGAGTGCCCGCTCGATGACGGGTCGCGGCATCTTGCCGCCGCCATAGGACAGCGCCTGCACGCCGAGCAGCGGATCGCCCCCGCGTTCGTCGAGGGCATCGACGATTCGGGTCAGCATGGTGGGGACGACCATCGCGTGGGTGACACCTTCAGCTTCGATGGTGTCGATCCAGGCATGGGGATCGAACCGGGGTAGCTGAACGATACGGCGTCCGGCGTAGATCGAGGACAGCATCGCTGCGACGCCGGCGATGTGATACGGCGGAACGCTGACCAGTGTCGCTTCGTCCTCGCCGGCACCCATGAACTCAACCGAGCCGAGAATGTACGACACCAGATGCTTCTGGCGCAGCACCGCCGACTTCGGCGTGCCGGTCGTGCCGCTGGTGAAGAGCAACACGGCAATGTCGTCGGGATCCATGTTCCAGTCGCCGGGTTCGGCTCCGGTGTCGTGACCACCGGCAGGGTCGGCGAGAAAAGTGCCCTGCTGAACCGTGGCTACGGCATCGATCGAAGCGAGGCGGTCGAGGTTGATGTCATCGGTGACTGCAACTGCGCTTCCGACCCGACCAGCGAGTGCGAGCAAATCGTCGGGGGGCAGACGGTAGTTGAGCGGCACGTAGGGCACGCCGGCCCATGCCGAACCAAACAACGCAATCGGTACTGCATGGCTCGACTCATCGCACAGCACAGCCGCCTCGACTCCGCTGTTGCGATAGCGACGAGCGGCTGCCTGTGCCTTGTCGAAGAGTTCGGTGTAGGTGAGACCGCTCGTTCGCGACCCGACGGCGACGCGGTCACCGAGACCGGAAGCCGCCATCTCGAGGAGCATCATCAGGTTCATTGCGGGCGCCCGAGGGCTCGATCAGTCGGATGCGGGAAGGGTTTTGGCCTGGGCGATCACCAGTGCCTCGCCGTCGGCGGCCACGGAACCGTCGCCTGCCTTCGTGGCGAGGATCTCGATGGTGCCGGCTTCGTTGCCGTAGCGCTTTCCGAGCTGCGTGCCCTCCGCTGCACCGGCAGCCGGAGAACCGTCGATCGAAGCGGTTCCGGCGGCAACCATCGGCGCACCGCCGCAGGTCAGGTCGACTTCGCCGGCACCCTTCACCACGATCACCTCCGTCGTGCACACCGTGCTCTGGAAGCGGGCACCCGCCTTCAAATCGACCATTGTCGTTCCCCCAGGATTGTCGTCCGTTTCCGCCATAGCGGTGTCTACGTCAGTTTGCCTCCCCCAGCCCGACCGCGAAAGTCGACGCCGTCTGAGATTCGCTACGGTGCGGTCATGGCGGACTCCGATGTCGCAGTTTGGGCCGCAAGCGGTGCCATGGCGCTCACCGGGCGGCCCGACGGACCACCGCTCGTCGCGCCTGCCGGTCTCGTGAACGCGGCGGCGTCGGCTGCGGGGTCGGTTGCGACAATGACGGCCCGGTTCGGGACGGCCGTTCGACTCGACGGGCCTGCACTCCTCGGTGAGCGTGCAGCGCTCGCAGGCATGGTGCGGCAGGGGTGCGTGTCCGTCGGCGGGGCCGCACGATTCGAACGAGCTTGCGACGGCTGGGTTGTGCTCAACTTGCCGCGACCTGACGACATCGCCGCCCTACCGGCACTGCTGGAGGCCGATGTCGATCCCCAGGATTGGCGCACGGTGAGCGCACTCATCGCGTCGCGAACGGCGGTTGATCTTGTCGATCGGGGCCGGTTGTTGGGAGTGGCGATCGCCAGACCCGACGAGCAGCGCTCTTGCGGAGTGCCTGAGCGAGCGCTGGTTCGTGGTCCGGTCCGCTCGGCGAACGCCCGCCCACTCGTCATCGATTTCACGTCGCTGTGGGCAGGGCCACTTGCCGGATCGATTCTCGCGAGCGCCGGCGCGCGCGTCATCAAGATTGAGGGTCGGAACCGTCCTGATGGGGCACGGCTCGGGCCCGCACCGTTCTTCGATCTGATGAACGGTGGGAAGGAAATGCTCGCCGTGGACTTCCACAATCAAGCCGACGTTCGTCTCCTGCAACGGCTTATCGGTGCCGCCGACCTTGTGATCGAGGCGTCGCGGCCGCGGGCGATGGAGCAGATCGGCATCCGGCCGGCGGTGGTGGTCGCCGACACCTCGACATCGTGGTTGTCGATCACCGCTCATGGGCGGGTCAATGAACCGGATCGGGTGGGTTTCGGCGATGACGCAGCAGTTGCGGGCGGGGTCTGGGTCGAGGATCTGACCGGTCCGCTTTTCGTCGCCGACGCCGTTGCCGATCCGTTGACCGGCCTCGTAGCAGCTTCGCTTGGTGCCGAACTGCTCGCCGCCGAGCGCGCCGCCCTTGTCGAGACACCGCTGTCGCAGGTGGCGGCGTGGGCGGGGCGAGCTGAGGTGAATGCTCCGGTCCACGCGGCGCCGGACGGAGACTGGCACGTCATTGCACCCGAAGGGGTCGTCTCGGTGGTGTCGCCCCGCGCACGGGTTCCGGCCCGCCGGGCGGCACCATTCGACGCTCACGGACCCGCGCTCCGCGACGAGTTCGCCTAGGGTCCGTCGCGATGGGCGATCCACGGACCCCCGGTACCGGAAAGGCACGAGCAGCGGATGGTCGTGTCGCTGGCCGACGTGGCCAGGCGACCAGGCAACGGTTGCTCGACGCCATGAGTGCAGCGGTGGCCGAGGGTCGGTATCGCGACCTCACGGTGGTCGATGTGTCGCGGCGGGCCGAGACGAGCCCGGCAACGTTCTACCAGTACTTCCCCGACATCGAGTCGGCGGTGTTGTCGCTGCTCGACGAACTCACCGACTCTGGAGGGCATCGGCTTCGCACACTCGTCACCGAGGCGTCATGGGAGGGAGATTCGGCCGCCAAGGGTTTGGCTCACGGCTTCATGGCCTTTTTCCACGAGCACGGCAACCTCCTGCGGGTCTGCGATCTCGCTGCGCTGGAGGGCGATGATCGCTTTCGGCAACTCCGCACTCGGCTCTTCAATGGTGTGTTCCTTGCGCTCCAAGATCTCGCTCACGAGGCCCGAGCCACGGGCGAGATTCCGCAGGAGTCGTCGCCGGGTGCCATCGCCTCGGTGTTGACCACGATGCTTGCCCACGTGAGTGCGCATCAGCCCGGGTTCGAGGCATGGGGGGTGTCGTCGACCGAACTCGCAGAGACCATGGCATCCGTGATCGAGCGATCGATGCACTGGAATCGATCTGATCTCGGGTCGTAGCCTCCGTGGCCACGAGTTACCGCTAGCCGGCGGACATCGTTCTCGCACTGATCTGGGCCTCGCTCTATCGTCGGCGGCCATGGCAGACCCAACCGAATGGGACCCAACCCTCGACCACCTTGCCTCGCGCCGCGCGCAAGCGCGTGCGATGGGCGGTTCGGCGAAGGTGGCCAAACAACATGCCGCGGGTCGGCTCGATGCCCGCCAGCGGATTGCCGAGTTGCTCGATGAGGGGTCGTTCACTGAGATCGGCGCATTGTCGGGTGCAGCCCCTGCCGATGCCCTCGTCGCCGGGATCGGGATGATCGATGGTCGTCCGGTCGCCGTCGGGGCGGAGGACTTCACCACGCTTGGCGGCTCGATCGGCCCGGCAGCATCGCGGAAGCGCTGGCGTATTGCTGACGTCGCCCGACGGGAGCGGGTACCCCTGGTGATGCTGCTCGAAGGGGCCGGCCATCGACCGCCGATGCCAGGTGACCCCGGTGGCGGTGGGCCCGGTGATCTCGGGGCGCAGGGCAATCTCTCGGGACTGGTACCCATGATCACGGGCGTGATGGGCGCCTCGGCAGGTCATGGTGCGATCACAGCGCCGCTATGCGACTTCTCGTTGATGACGCCCGACAGCGCGATCTTCACAGCAGGCCCCCCTGTGGTGAAGGCGGCGCTGGGCGAAGAGGTCTCCAAGGCCGATCTCGGCGGCCCGGGCGTGGCGATTGCGAGCGGGGTGATCCACAACGTTTCCGCTGATGACGTGACGCTGCTTCACGACATTCGCACGTATTTGTCGTTCTTCGGTTCGTCGGCGTGGGAACGTCCGCCGTGGGTCGACACCGGCGATACCGGCCCTCGGTCGCTCGACGATCTGCTGTCGATCGTTCCTCGTGACGGAAATACGTCGTATGACATGCGCCTTGCCCTGTCGCAACTGGTCGATGGTGGCAGCTTCTTTCAGGTGCAGCCCGACTTCGGCCCCTCGATCATCTGCGCGCTCAGCCGAATCGGTGGTGACGCAGTCGGTATCGTGGCGAACCAGCCTGCGGTGCTCGCCGGCTCAATCGACACCGACGCAGCCGACAAGGCAGCCCATTTCATTCAGGTGTGCGACAGCTTTCATCTGCCGCTCGTGTTCTTGGCCGACAATCCCGGAGTGCTGGCAGGGCGGGCCTCGGAGCAAACTGGTATTTTGCGGGCTGGCGCCCGGATGTTCGCGGCGCAGACTCGGGCTCAGACGGTGAAAATCCATGTCACGTTCCGAAAGGCCTACGGCTTTGGATCCAGCGTGATGGCAATGAATCCCTTCGACGAGCAGACCCTTAGCTTCGGCTTCCCGGGTGCGACGCTAGGGGCCATGGGTTCGGCCGGAGCCGGGAACGCCGTCGGGGCCGACGACCAGACCCGAGCTGATCTTCAAGCGGCCGAGGACGAATCGAGCTACCGATCGGCCAACGGTTTGAGCTTCGATGATTTGATCGATCCCCGTGACCTGCGAAAGAAGGTATTGGCCGGCCTGGCCTCGTCCGCGCGACGTCGCCTTGCTGCCGTTGAGCCGTTGGCCCGCACCGGCATCATGCCCTGAACCCCGGGATCGGCGTCGAGGGCGCTCACCGTTGGCTTAGCCGAGACGTTCGATGCAGTAGTCGAGGCAGGCGGTGAGGGCCTGCGTGTCGGTTGGGTCGATCGCTGGGAACATCCCGATACGAAGCTGGTTGCGGCCGAGTTTGCGGTACCCGTTGACGTCGACGATGCCGTTGGCACGCAGCACGTCGTCGAGCGTGTCGGCGTCGATCGACTCGTCGAAGTCGATGGTGGCCACGACCTTGGAGCGCTGCGTTTCGATCTGCACGAATGGCTCGGCGGCGTCGGATCGGTCGGCCCAGCCGTAAAGGATGTCGGCCGACGTGGCCGATCTCCCAGCCGACCACGACAGGCCACCGTTTTCGTTGAACCAGTTGACGGTTTGTGCGGCGAGGAACACGGTGGCGAGAGATGGGGTGTTGTACGTCTGGTCCTTGCGGGAGTTGTCGAGTGCCGCTTGCAGGTCGAGCGATGGCGGGATGTAGCGACCCGAGGCAGCGATCCGCTCGATACGTTCGACAGCTGCCGGTGAGACCATTGCGATCCACAAGCCACCATCGCCGGCCAACGCCTTCTGCGGTGCGAAGTAATAGACATCGGTGGCATCGGCATCGAACATCAGACCACCGGCACCCGACGTCGCGTCGACCAGCATCAACTGGTCTCCCGTGCTTACGCGAACCGGGTCAAGCATGACGCCGGTCGAGGTCTCGTTGTGGGTGTAGCAGATGGCATCGACCCCATCGACCGGCTCTAGCGCCGGGTGGGTGCCCATGGCGGATTCTGCGACCGACGGATTTTCGAGATGAGGAGCCATCGCCACGGCCTTGCCAAACTTGCTGCCGAATTCGCCGAACGACAGGTGATGCGATCGGTGCTCGATGAGTGAGAACACGGCAGCGTCCCAGAAGCCGGTGGATCCGCCGTTACCGCAGACGATTTCGTAGCCGTCGGGAGCGCGGAGCAGTTCGGCGATGCCGTTACGCAGTTCGGCGACCATCAGCTTGACGGGCATCTGACGGTGTGACGTACCCATGTAATCGGTGGCTCGACGTGCCAGAGCATCGAGGGCCTCGGGACGGACCTTGGTCGGGCCGGAGCCGAACCGGCCGTCGGCGGGCAGGAGGTCAGTGGGAATGACAATATCGGGCGTGCTCACGGCTTCTCAGCGTGTCAGCTGTGGCAGCAAAACGGCGCGTATTCGCGACGAAATCCTCGTCGACGGCTCAGTAGCCTGAAGAGATGAGTCTCGATCGGATCTCGCGCCGTGTCGGCGCTATCGCACCGTCCGCCACCCTGGCCGTCTCCAACAAGGCCAAGGCCATGAGAGCGGCCGGCGAAAACGTCATCGGTTTTGGGGCGGGTGAGCCAGACTTCGCCACGCCGCAGCACATCGTCGAGGCGGCGATCAAGGCGTGTTCCGACCCGTTGATGCACAAGTACAGCGCGGTCGGCGGCCTACCCGAGTTGAAGGAAGCCATCGCAGTCAAGACGATGCGCGACAGCGGCTACGAGGTTGAGGCGTCGCAGGTGCTGGTCACGAATGGCGGCAAGCACGCTGTCTACAACTGCTTCGAGGCCCTGCTCAACCCGGGCGACGAAGTCCTCCTCCCCGCACCGTACTGGACGACGTATCCAGAGCCGATTGCCTTGGCTGGCGGTGTGACGGTGCCGCTCATCACCACCGCCGAGGGTGGGTTTCGGGTCACCGTCGAGCAACTCGAAGCTGCACGTACGCCAAATACCAAGGCGCTCGTGTTCGTATCACCGTCCAATCCCACGGGTGCGATTTATCCCGAGGAAGAGATCCGTGCGATCGGTCGTTGGGCAGCCGAGCACGACATCTGGGTGATCGCGGACGAGATCTACGAACACCTTGTCTACGGTGGCAACGAGTTCCATTCGATCGCCACGCTCTGTCCCGAGATCGGCGACAAAATGATCGTTCTCAACGGTGTGGCCAAGACCTACGCCATGACCGGGTGGCGGGTTGGCTGGCTGATCGGCCCGGCCGACCTCGTGAAGGCCGCGCAAAATCTTCAGTCGCACTCCACCAGCAACGTTGCAAACGTCGCTCAGGCGGCAGCGCTTGCCGCTGTATCGGGTCCACTCGATGCCGTCCACCAGATGCGCGAAGCTTTTGATCGCCGCCGCACAACCATGTACTCGATGTTGTCGAGTATCGAGGGTGTGCTGTGTCCCGAGCCCCAGGGAGCGTTCTACGCCTACCCCGACTTCTCTGCGCTGCTCGGCAACGAGATCGGCGGACACCGAGTCGACACCACGCTTGATCTCGCCGACGTGTTGCTCGAGCAGGCCAAAGTGGCTGTCGTGCCAGGCGAGGCGTTTGGCGTTGGCGGCGGTGCGCGGCTGTCGTTTGCGCTCGGCGACGATGATCTCCGAGAGGGTGTCGGTCGCATTGCCGACTTCTTGTCGTGATCGATCCGACGGTCACGCCCTACGGCGAGTGGCCGTCTCCGATCACCGCAGCGTCGCTCGTTCGCGGCGCTGTTGGCATCTCGGAGTGCTGTGTGGATGGCGACGATGTTTGGTGGGCTGAGGTCAGACCCGACGAAGGTGGCCGAACGGCGCTGGTCCGATTCAGCGACGGCCGTGCCGATGAAGTGACCCCGCTCGACGCGTACGTCCGCACGCTGGTGCATGAGTACGGGGGTGGGTCGTGGTGGGTGCACAACGGTGTGGCGTACTACGTCGACGTCAGCGACCAACGGTTACGCCGGCTCGTGCCCGGTCGAGAACCGACCTTGCTCACCCCCGAGCCGGACACCCCTCGAGGCGTGCGATTCGCCGACTTCCGAGTCGATGCACAGGGGCGGTTTGTCGTCGCAGTCCGTGAGACGCACCACGACGATCGTGAGCCGACCAACGAGTTGGTGGCGATCCCCACCGACGGTTCGATGGACGTACGGCTCGTGTGGGGTGGAACCGACTTCGTGTCGTCACCCCGCTTCTCGCCTGATGGCGCGCAACTGGTATGGGTGTCGTGGAATCACCCCAACATGCCGTGGGACTCGACTCGACTGCATGCGGCGTCGTATAGCGACGGGGCGATCGGTGAGGTGACGATCGAGGTGGGTAACGGTTCCGAGGCCTGGGTCGAACCTGGATGGTCGCCCGATGGTCGGCTTCTCGCGTGCACCGACCGCGACGAGTGGTGGAACCTCGTCTCGATCGACAACGAGGCTGGCTTGCAGCCAATCGTCGTCGGGACCTTTGAGGTGGCGACACCTAGTTGGGTGTTCGGGATGCAGCGGTGGGCGGTCACGACCGACCACACGGTCGCTGCGGTCGGCCTCGCCACCGGCGATGAACTGGTCATCGACGGCCGCACCGTCTCGATGCCCGACGCGACGATTTCGTCGCTGCAGCCTGCTCGCGGGGGCGTCGTCTATGTCGGCGCCGGCTACGGCCACGAGCCGCAAGTCGTCAGGCTCCACCTCGACGGCCCCAACGTGCGGCGAGAGGTCTTGTCGACAGGGCGGGGGCTACCGATCGAGCAGGGCTATCTGATCGAACCCGAGTCGATCACCTTCCGCACCGGTGATGGTGATGCGCAGGCGCACGGCCTTTACTATCCGCCCACCAATCCCGCCCATGTCGGTCCGGAAGGTGCAGCTCCACCACTTCTCGTCCTCGCCCATGGGGGCCCGACAGGACAGGCCCGGCGTCAACTACAGCTCGGGATTCTGTACTGGACCTCCCGAGGCATCGCCGTCGTCGATGTCGACTACCGGGGTTCCACCGGCTACGGCCGAACCTATCGCCGCAGCCTCGATGGAGTGTGGGGCATCGCCGACGTCGAGGACTGTGTTGCCGCTGCCCGCTATCTCGCCGACCGGGGTGATGCCGACCCGTCTCGGCTGATGATTCGGGGCGGAAGTGCGGGTGGCTACACCGTTCTGAGTGCACTCGCGTTCCATGATGCGTTCGCTGCCGGTGCGAGTCGTTACGGTGTCGCCGATCTGGAGGCCCTCGCGACCGACACCCATAAGTTCGAGAGTCGCTATCTCGACACGCTGATCGGGCCGTGGCCCGAAACCAAGGCGGTGTACGACGAACGGTCGCCGATCAATCACGTCGACAAGTTCTCGGCCCCAATGATCGTGTTGCAGGGCGACGAGGACGCAATCGTCCCCCCGAACCAGAGCGAGATGATCGTGGCTGCCCTTGAGGCGCGAGGTATTCCCGTGAGCTATCTCCTCTTCGAAGGCGAACAACACGGCTTCCGCAAGGCCGAGAACGTCATTGCGGCTCTCGAAGCCGAACTGGCGTTCTTTGGTGCGATGCTGGAGTTCGTGCCCGCCGATGAGCTTCCTCCGCTCGACATTCGCCGTTGATTCGTCGACACCGCCTCGTCTTTTCGGCGGTGATGATCGCCTCGCTGTTCGCAGTCAGGTCCGAGCCGGTCGACGCAACTCGAGGCGATGGACTACTCGACGTGTACGTTCGCGACGGCCGAGGTGTCGCGCTTGCTCACGCCACGATCGAGGTCGGCAGTCGCACGGGAGTCACCGACATGTGGGGTCGGGCCAGCATCAGTGACGCTGACCCCGGAACGCTCACGATCCGCCACCTTCGATTCCCGAGCCGTTCGCTTCAGTGGACCGATACCGGCGACCGCGTTCATGTGGTCCTCGGCGCGCCGGTCATGCGCGCCATTCACGTCGCAGGCACGCTGGTCGGCACGCGACAGTGGGACAATCTCGTCGCGCTCGCGGAACGAACATCGATCAACGCGTTCATGCTCGATCTCAAGGACGAGTCGGGCCGAGTGTTCTCCCAGACTGCGTCGTCCTGGGCGATCACTGCGGGTGCGAACCTCGACCGCTGGGATCTCGCCGACGTCACCACCGACCTTCACCGCCGAGAAATCTATGTGATCGCCCGGATTGTGGCGTTCCAGGATCCCATTGCTGGCAAGCGAATTCCCGACATGGCGGTCCGCACGACCGGGGGGCAGGTCTTCACTCGCCGCGGTCAGACCTTTCTCGACGCCACCGACCCGAACGCTCGTGAGTACGCGCTGCAACTCGCGGAGGAGGCATGCGCGGCTGGTGTCGACGAGGTCCAGTTCGACTACGTGCGCTACCCCGACGCCGATCATTCCGTTCTCGTCTTCGACGGTGGAAGCACCGAACAAATCCGCGTGGCCACGATCACCGGATTCCTGGCCGAGGCCAAGGAGCGGGTCGGGCCCCGATGTCAGACGGCAGCCGACATTTTCGGCTTCGTGACGTCGGTGTCCAACGATGGTGGGATTGGGCATCAGGTCGAGGCGCTGGCGGAGGTTACCGATGTGCTGTCACCGATGGTCTATCCCAACCACTGGGGTCCCGGATGGTTCGGGTACACCTCGCCGGAAGACCATCCGGGTGGAGTGATCGACCAGTCGATGCGAAATGTGCTCGAGCGAACCGCCGGACGCACGACCATCCGGCCGTGGCTGCAGGACTTCGGGGGTTACGGGCCGGCGGAGGTCCGGGCACAGATCGATGCGGCCGACTCGCTCGGACTGGGATGGATGCTGTGGAACGCGGGCAGCGTCTTCACCGAGGGTGGGATCCCACTCGCCGACGAGGTCTCGACGCCGAGTCAGGTACCTCCCCCGGTCGAGGAGACGCGCCCGCCATCAGGTTTTTGGGACGTACCGGCTGCCAATGGTTACGGGCAGGCGATCGCGTGGCTCGGAGCCGAAGGGATCACCCAGGGCTGCAATCCGCCCTGGCGCGACGACTACTGCCCCGACCGCGAGCTGACCCGTGGGGAGGCGGCCACGCTGCTCGTTCGAGCGTTCGGCGTGCCGGCCACCGGCGTCGACCGGTTCGTCGATGACGACGGGTCGGTGCACGAGGCCAACATCAACGCACTCGCAGTGGCAGGAATCACGGTCGGGTGTGATCTGGCTCGTTTCTGTGCCGGCGAGGTGCTGACCCGTCAGGAGATGGCCTCGATGATCGCTCGAGCGCTTGACCTGCCTGCGGTCGACACGACGGACACGTTTGTCGACGATGACGGCAACGAAAACGAAGCAGACATTGAGCGAATCGCCGCAGCCGGTATCACCCGGGGGTGCACCGAGATCGAGTTCTGTCCGTTACGGCCAATCCGTCGCGACGAGGCTGCAGCAATGTTGTTCCGCGCCCTCGGCTGAGCGTTCACGCGGCGCTCACA
>Ga0222719_10003256_pt1 | contig 14517 bp, 9 predicted proteins | sample C33_34DmetaG_FD_165039 | JGI IMG/M metagenome (GOLD analysis project Ga0222719, IMG submission 165039) | Estuarine water microbial communities from San Francisco Bay, California, United States - C33_34D | ecosystem: Environmental > Aquatic > Marine > Unclassified | place: USA: California...
AGACTTTGCTATCAGAACTGGAGCACCCTTAGAAGTAGTCGAAAACTTACAAGAACTTGAAGACGACGGAGAACCTTTTGAGACGATCGAAGAGATATGGTCTGAATATCCCTCGACCGACGATTATTTCTTTAATCAAGACGAATTGTAATCTATATCCGTAGACCGATTCCCGATTTCTTAATTCTTAGTTAATGTACTACGTGAAGATGAGTCTGAACGGAGCAACCATTACCAAGAAAATTATCTTGAATAACTAAGGATTAAATTCTAACAAAAAAAGGCTCTCCTCGTGGAGAGCCTTTTTTTGTTTTCTAAAATAACATACCTATCTCAAAACTGATGTTTTGAATAGATCCCTTCGGGTTTATCGAAGGAAAAATATCATTTAAAATAAGGTTATTGTTGATGTTTCGGAGTCCAATTTTAGTTCCGAATTGAAAAGTGACAATTGCTTTTGGAATGTGGTAGTATAGAGCTAAATTGTAGTCCCATGGTTTGATGTTTAGTTTATCAATCTCTGACTTTTTTTTGTCCCCTACGTATAGCGATGATAGACCTAAATAGGATAGGGTTGGTCCGATACATATCGCATGTTTATTTTTAAGTTGGAATTTAGGAAGTAAAGAAGCATCAACATAAAACAAAGCGATTTTTGAGTACCCTGTGTCACCATTATTAAAACTGGAACCTTTGAAGTTTCCAATTATTTCTGCATAGATACTCGTCTTTTTTTTTGGATTAGAAATAAAATATGAACCTGCAGTATAGCCAAATTTGATTCGTGGGTTTTCAAGAGCACTGCCAACCATACTCGATAAATTAACACTAGTTTTAATGCCAAGTTTATTATTTGCCAAGTCATTTGATTGTGCAAATGAGCTTGCTTCAATTAATGCTAAAACTATAATGACTAATAATAACCTCATTTATTCAATTTTTTTACCACTCAATGCCTTAGATATTTTAAGATCCATGACCTTTTCTGCAAAGGGTTTAGTGTAATTATTTAACTTCTCTATTTCTGCAGATATTGTATTTTTATCTTTTGATTCGATGCTTTGATTAATACTCTTGATACTTTTTTCAAGTTGAATGATATTTTTTGGAGTTAATAATTCATTGTTGTCGCGAATGAATTTTTGTGTAGCGTAAATGAGTTGTTCTGCTTCTGTGGTTGCCTCAGCAATTGAACGTCTATCCATGTCTGATTCAGCAAAATTTAAGCTCTCTTGGAGCATATCTTTTATTTTTTGATCGGTGATACCATATTGAGGCTTTAAGGTAACCTGCTGGCTTATACCTGATCTCAACTCTTTTGCACTTACTTGAAGAATACCGTCCGCATTGAGTAAAAAGGTTAATTCAATCTTTGGTATTCCGGCAGGCATCGATGGGATATCTTTTAAAATAAACTCGCCAATTTTCCGATTATCAGCTACCATTTCTCTTTCACCTTGATACACATTTATAGCGAGGTTTACTTGTCCATCAACAGACGTTGTATATTCTTTTTTGAGTTGCGTAGGTATTTTGTTATTCCTTGGTATTAAAACATCCATCAAACCACCGACAGTTTCAATACCTAGAGAGAGAGGTGTTACGTCTAGAAGCAACAAATCTGTTCGATTTCCAGCCAATATATCTGCTTCAATTGCAGCACCAAGTGCAACTACTTCATCTGGGTTTATTTGATCATTAATCTTCGCATCAGAGAATATGTGTTGAACACTATCTTTAACGGCTGGTGTTCTTGTACTTCCTCCAACTAAAACGACTTCTTGTATTTCTGAAGATGAAATACCAGCATCTTTAAGTGCATTTGAACATATATTGATAGTTCGATCAATAATGGGATTAAGGATTTCATTGAGTTGATCGCGATTAAGAGATAATGTTATATTTTGACTGTCAATAGATATAGTGTGGCTATAAATTTGTTTAGAGCTTAATTCTTTTTTAGCTTTCTCAGCAGTAATTCTTAAAAGCTGTTTATCGTTGTCTGATAGGTTGGATAAGGAGTGGAGCTTTTCCCAATGATTAACAATAGCTTGGTCAAAATCATCCCCACCCAAATAAGTGTCACCATTGGTAGATAACACCTCAAAGACTCCTTGTTGAATATTAAGAATGGAAATATCAAAAGTTCCACCGCCCAAGTCATATACTGCAACTATTTTGGATTGATCTTTATCAATTCCTAAACCATAAGCCAAACTTGCCGCAGTTGGCTCATTAATTATTCTTAAGACATCTAATCCAGCAAGCTTTCCAGCATCTCTTGTGGCCTGTCTTTGTGAGTCGTCAAAGTATGCAGGGACTGTAATTACTACTTTTTGTATATCTTTTTTTAATTGGTTTGTCCCTATTTTTTTTAGTTCTTTTAAGATGAATGAAGATAACTCAATGGGCGTATAAAATCGATTATTAACCCTTACTTGAACAAGTTTATCTTCATTATCAATGATTTGATAGTTTAGGGCATTTCCGTGGCTATTAATCTCTTGATAGCTTTTACCCATTAACCTTTTGACAGAGTATAATGTGTTTTTTGGATCGTCAATTAATCGATGTTGAGCTTCTTTACCTACGATGATCTCATCATCACCAAAATAGATCGTGCTAGGAACAATACTATCTGCATTTTTTGTAATACAATAGGGTTGTCGAGAGACGGAGTCGATTGAAGCAATCAGACTATTTGTGGTGCCAAGATCAATACCAATTACAGCAGATTCTTTTTGAACAGTACCCGAATTTAAATCAATGGATATTTTTGCCATTGGGGCAAAGATACCTAATCTATTTTTCAGTGATTTAAAAGAATTCATCACTAAATTTGAACAAACACATAAATCGTTGATTTCCAATAAAATTAATAATATTAATGAGTTAAATGATAACGGACCTATCCTCTTTTTCGATGGTGTTTGTAATCTTTGTAATTGGTCAGTAGATATTGTTTTACGTCTAGAAAAAAATAAAGAGATTCGATTCGCACCATTACAGTCAAGATATGCTGCGTTATTATTTGAAGAATATGACGACCTAAAATCACTAGATAGCATTATCTTTAGGATAAATGGGAAAAACTATGTGGAGTCTGATGCCGTAATTGAGATATCTAAATATTTCAAATCTCCTTTTTCGTATTTTAAATACTTACATTGGATACCTAGGGTTTTTAGAAATAGCGTCTATAGGCTGATTGCTAGAAATCGATATAATTTTTTTGGGAAACGTTCTTCTTGTCGAATACCAACGAGTGATCTGGCTAATAGATTTTTTAGTTAATCTTATTGGCCAATTGACCACAGGCAGCATCAATATCCTTACCCCTACTTCTTCTTATATTCACGATTACTTTATTGCGTTCTAGGTAATCTGCAAAACGTTGAATTTTTTCTGTGGAGCTGGATTGAAACTCGGCTAAATCAATAGGATTATATTCGATTAAATTAACCTTACATTTAATTTGACGAGCAAAAGATATTAGTTCTTCAGCTTCTAAGGGATCGTCATTTATATCATTAATCACACAATATTCAAGAGTGACTCGTGTGTTTGTTTTGTCATAAAAGTAATTAATTGACTCAATTAAATCCTCAAGTGAATTGCTATCGTTAATTGGCATAATAGCACTTCTTTTTTCGTTATTAGCTGAATGCAGTGATAACGCCAGGTTAAATCTTACTTGGTCATCACCAAGTTTCTTTATCATTTTAGCAATTCCTGCTGTTGAAAGGGTGATTCGTTGAGGTGACATTCCAAGTCCGTCAGGAGCTGTGACTTTTTCAATTCCACCAATAACATTAGCGTAGTTTAATAAGGGTTCCCCCATTCCCATGAGCACAATATTACTTAAGTTGATATTGTGTTCTCGTTCTGCTTCTTTCTTTAGAATAGCAACTTGGTCATAAATTTCATCAATTCTGAGGTTCCGTTCTCTTTTCATAAACCCGGTTGCACAAAATGTACAGCTGAGACTGCATCCTACTTGAGACGAAATGCAAGCAGTTACACGATTAGAAGTAGGTATCAATACTCCTTCAATCAAAAATCCATCGTTCAGTTTGAACGCATATTTGATGGTTCCATCTGAGCTTTTTTGAGCGTGAGCAATACTTAATGTGTTGAAGGTATATTTATCACTGAGTTTTTGTCTGAAATCTTTAGAGAGATTAGTCATTTCATCAAAAGAACGGGCACTTTTTTGCCACAACCATTCCCACAATTGGTTAGCTCTGAATTTTTTGACGTCAAGCTCTTCACAAGCTTGAACTAACTCCATTTTAGAAAGTGATCGAATGTCTACCACAAGCTAAAATTTAAGAATGATTTAATAGGTAATGTCATTGATAGTTAAAGATTTTTCACTGGCTTCTTCGCATCTTCCAATGACTTTTGCTTCAACATTAAATTGACTCGAAATATCAATGAGTTCTTGGGTGATTTTCTCATCACAATAGATTTCAAGACGATGCCCCATGTTGAATACCTCAAACATTTCTTTCATAGATGTTTCTGTTGTGGATTGAATCATTTGAAACAGCGGGGGGATAGGTAGTAAGTTGTCTTTAATTATATTTAATGGCTTGTCTAAAAATTTCAAGACTTTGGTTTGAGCACCTCCTGTACAGTGAATGATCCCATGTATTGCTTTTTTCAAATCATTATTTTTAAAAATTTGATTCAGTATAGGTGCATAAGTTCGTGTTGGAGACAAAAGTGCTTGCCCAATATTTACATCAGTACCATTTAAGTTATCTGTTAAAGAAAAAATACCAGAATAGATATATTCTTCATTTGTATTAACATCGAACGATTCAGGATATTTGGTGTAGTAGTCGTGTTTAAGTAAATCGTGTCTTCCAGAAGTAAGCCCGTTGGATCCCATTCCTGCGTTATATGTTTTTTCATAGGTAGCTTGACCGTAAGAAGAAAATCCAACAATAACATCAGTAGGCTTAATATCTACTTCCATAATAGATGACCGAAGAGGTCTACAGGCAACCGTACTGTCTATTATGATAGTTTTAACAAGATCGCCAACGTCTGCAGTTTCGCCTCCAGTAAATTTAATATCTGTACCAAAAGAACGCATGGTTTCAATGCATTCTTCAAAACCGTCAATAATTTCTTTAATTACTTCGCCTGGGATAAGGTGTTTATTTCTACCAATTGTATTGGAAAGCAAGAACGGCCCAATTGCACCAGTACAAATAATATCGTCAAGATTCATGACAAGTGCATCTTGAGCAATACCCCTCCACACGCTGACATCTCCAGTTTCCTTCCAATATAAATAAGCTAGTGATGATTTAGTGCCTGCTCCATCTGCATGCATAATATTACAGAAGGAGTCGTCATTACCAATATAGTCTTCTACGATTTTGCAAAAAGCATTGGGAAATATTCCCTTATCAACGTTGGAGATAGCATGGTGTACGTCCTCTTTTTGAGCGGAGACACCTCTCATTTCATATCTACTCACTCGATTTTAAAATTAATTTATTCATCAGTGTCTTTTAGCAACCAAAGCTTGTTGTCTTTGATTTCAAAATCAACATATTCTCTATCAAACAAGTTATATCCTAATACAGGCTTTTTAGTATTTGTCATTTTGCACTTAACTTTTTTGTATACTTTTCCATTAATTTTAAGTTCTTTTAATGTGAAAGAAGTGCCATATATTTTGGTACCATCAGAGAGTTTAATTTTTGTTCCTGAGTCTCTGAAATCATTTGGGCTTAACTTGCCAGACTTGATTAGTTGTTCCACTAATACTTGATTCATCAGTGTTCTTCTGTCTTCTCCAGTGTATTGGAATCTAATTTTCTTTCTTCCAACGTATCCATACACACTGTAAGTTCCTTCAGCTTTGGTAGGAGTTAGCGGTAAGAAATCATACTTAGCTAAAAGCTCTTCCTCAGCTTGTCTTGCCAGTGTTATGCTATCTTCAATTGCTTTAGCACGAATGAAACTATCAATATCACCCTTAGTCTTAGCTAAAAATTCTCGTTGTTTTTCAAGAAGGTACGGACTATAAATAGAACCTTTTCCATTAAGTGCCTCGTCATTTCTTTGAGAGTAATCTACCCCGATTGACTGAATATCAAAATTACAGTTAACCACTTTCACAGTGGTTCTTCTATTTCTTTGGTGTTCTTCTTCTGAGCAGCTGCTGGTAACAGGTCCTTCACAAGGACAATCGGTTACAAGTTGTGATTCTCCATACCCTCTTGCATCAAGTCGGAATGGATTGATGCCCCCTTTTTCGACTAGGTACGATGTTGCGGAGTCTGCTCTTCTTTGAGATAAGTCTCTATTGTATTCAAAAGATGCCCTACAGTCAGTATGTGATCCTAACTCAACTGCCATTTTTGGATATTTTTTCAAAGTCTTGATTAAATCATCTAAAATTGGTTTTGCATCTGTTCTAATGAATGCTTTTGCAAGGTCATAGTATATAGGCAAAACAAATACATCATTACACGTATTTTTCAGACAAAAATCTTTTACATACTGGCAATCGAGAGAGTTTTCGACTCCAACGGTAGTTACATATTGTGGTTTAGCATCGTAGTAATAGGCTTGTCTTTTCGAGACAGCTATTGTGTATTCTTTATTGATGCCAATTTTAGTATCATAATATCCTCTTTCATCTGTTCGTAGTCTTATGATGGATGAGTCAACATTATTACTAATTTCAACCAATGCATTACTAATCGCTGTTCCACTATCACAATCAGTAATTTGCCCTTTAAGCGTACATTCAATTGGCTCCATTGTGAATTCGAAAATGTCATCCTGACTTTTAGTACGATTTGATGTGAAGAAACCAGCTTCTTTTGTTGCATTCAAAATAATACCAAAATCATCTCCAGATGAATTTACAGGGCTTTTCATATTTGTTGGAACTGCCCAATCTGTAGGGCCGTCGTCTGTTTTTACCGTGTAGAAAATATCTAATCCTCCAAGACCAGGATGTCCTTCAGAAGCGAAATAAAGGGAACCATCTTTGTGAGCATATGGAAACATTTCGTTGTATTCGGTATTTACATTTGGTCCTAGGTTAATAGGTTCACTCCAGGTTCTTCCTCTTCTAACAAAAGTTACCATCCATATATCTTTGGTTTTTTCTAAACCGGCAGTATCGCCGTATCCGCCGGGTCGGTCTGAGGCAAAGTACATAACTTTGTCTTTTTTTGCTAATACAGGATGACCGTAATTCCATTTGTTATTTTCTGTACCTGAGCAAAAGCTAAGGGGCTCAGGATTCATTTGCCAGCCTTTTCCTGATTTTCTTGCTTCATAGATTTTACACTTAGGTTCTTTACCAGATTCACCGTTACATTGCGTGAAATACATTTTTGACATTCGGCTATTGAAAGTGACTGTCCCATCATTGTATTTTGTATTTAGGCCCTCAACTATTTCTGCTTCACTCCATTTTTCGGACTTGCCACGGCTTCTTCCTTTTTTAACTTGCCATACATCAGAGTGTGACCTTAATGTTCTGTCGTAAGGGTTCTTTGAGATTCCACCTTCACGATCGGAAGTAAACATTATCGATTTGTTTTTTCGATCGGCCCAAACGGGAGAAAAATCATCAGCTGAGCGATCATTAGCAGGCTTGAAAGGTGTTATCGTATATCTTGTTTTTTCTTCTTTCCATTTCAGTGCTGATTCGCATCCTTTAATCATGGCTTCAACACGTTCATCTGAAGGCATTTCTTTTTGGTATGATTTAAAATTTTCAATGGCATTTTCATATTCATTGAGTTGCTTGTACATCTGTGCAACTCGATATAATACAGCTGGGTCTTTAGCACCATATTTCTTAGCTTTTACATAGAGCTTGAGTGCTTTTTTTGGCTGATGGTTATACCGGTAGCTTTCTGCACCACGATATGCAGCAGTTTGACGAACATCCTTGGGTAATTTTGTATTACTTGCTAGTTGATCGTACATATCAGCCGAGATGGCGTAATTTTTAAGCTGCATTGCTTCATCAGCTTTTTTCATCGTTACAGTTTTACAACTAGCAAAAAAGAAAATCATTCCGATTGGGAAGATTATCTTGAGGGAATTCATTAATGGATTGCTCATATTGTGATAAGAACGTCAAAAATCAAAAAATCTACGTCCAAAAACAAATAAAAACGAAGATATAATTCTGAATTACATCCTCCAAAGGGAGGAGGAGGACATAATTCAAGGTTTTTGTGATTGGGTTATCTCAAAAAAAGCAATTCTCTATACTTAGGTAACTGCCATATTTTGTCGTCTACCAATTGTTCTAATTTATCGATATGATAACGGATGTCATCAAAAGATTCTTTTACATCAAAATGGTAAGATATAGCTTGTTTTTCGCTATCCTCAAGCGTATTTGCTTTCTTTCGTGCTTCAACCATTTTATCTGTTTTAGATTTGACCATATCAATATGGTTTGCTATGGTTTCTACAAGCTCTTTTTGAGCATTTCCAATATTCACTCCAGCTTCTTTTAGAGCTTTTATATTATTTGCAACCACAGTTAAATATTCAATTGCTGGTGGCAGAATATAAGAGTAGGCTATTTCGCCAAGAACTCTACCTTCGATTTGGATTTTCTTCATGTAATCTTCTAACATTATTTCATATCTAGCATGAAGTTCTTTTTCAGTGAATATGCCATTTTTTACAAAGGTTTCCATGGCTTGTGGACTTATATAAGCTTTGAGCGATTCTGGCGTATTTTTAATATTACTAAGGCCTCTTTTTTTAGCCTCTTTTGCCCATTCTTCACTATAGTTATTCCCTTCAAAAAGTATATCTTGAGAGCTTTTTAGCACTTTTTTAAGTTCGAGAACGACTACCTTTTTCAAATCTTTTCCTCCAGCTACAGCTTTATCAACATTCGCTTTGAATTGAATTAGTTGATTTGCTACGGCTGTATTCAATGCGGTCATTGGCTGTGCAGAATTTGTAGACGATCCCACTGCTCTTAATTCAAATTTATTTCCTGTAAATGCAAATGGAGATGTTCGATTTCTATCAGTATTGTCTCTTAAAATCTCTGGAATTTTATCAATATTAATTGATTTTTTTTCATCGGTATCTTCTGCCGTTGAATCTTTAAGAAATGCATTTAATACCTGAGTTAGCTTCGATCCAATAAATGCAGAAATAATTGCTGGAGGTGCCTCATTTGCCCCCAATCTGTGGTCATTGGACGCAGATGCGATACTTGCTCTAATTATATCAGAATTATCATGAAGAGCTTTAATGGTGTTTATGAAGATAGTTAGGAAAAGCAAATTTGAATTTGGATCGGATCCAGGTGAGAGTAAATTTACTCCTGTGTTGGTAATTAGTGACCAGTTATTGTGTTTACCTGATCCATTGATGCCAGCAAAAGGTTTTTCGTGAAGTAATACTCTAAAGTGGTGACGTTTTGCAACCTCATCCATTAAATCCATTAATAGTTGGTTGTGGTCCACTGCAAGATTTACATCCTCAAACATTGGGGCACATTCGTATTGTCCTGGAGCAACCTCATTGTGTCTGGTTTTTAAAGGAATTCCAATTTTAGCGGCTTCCACTTCCAAGTCATACATGTAATTAAAGACGCGGTCTGGAATAGTGCCAAAGTAATGATCATCCATTTGTTGCCCTTTTGCAGGTGCGTGTCCAACGAGTGTTCTGCCACACATCACTAAATCTGGCCTTGCTTGGTACATCGCCTCATCCACTAAAAAGTATTCTTGTTCTATACCTAAAGAAGCGGTGCAAGAAGAAACTTTTTTCAAAAAGTATTTACATATATCGGTTGCAGCTTTGTCAACTAAATTAAGCGATTTCAGCAATGGTGCTTTATAATCTAGTGCCTCACCATTGTATGAAACAAATACAGTTGGAATGCAAAGCGTTTTCCCAGCAGTATTTTCATATATAAATGCAGGTGAAGAAGGGTCCCATGCGGTATATCCTCTGGCTTCAAATGTATTTCTGAGCCCTCCACTAGGTAAACTAGATGCGTCAGGCTCTTGTTGAACAAGTGCTCCAGCAGTAAATTTTTCAACGGCTTTACCATTTTCGGGTTCAAAAAAAGAATCATGCTTCTCAGCAGTAGATCCAGTAAGAGGTTGGAACCAATGTGTGTAGTGCGTTGCACCCTTACTTAATGCCCATCTTTTCATTCCTGAAGCTACATGTTCTGCCATTTTTCTATTAATGGTTATACCATCTTTAATAGAATTACTAACGGATTCATAAGCTTCTCTGCTTAGGAAATCTCGCATTGCAGAATCATCGAAAACGTTGCTGTTGAAAAGATCAGTAAACGAAATTGACTTGTTTTCTGTAACAAAGTTTTTTCTTGTAGAAAGTGTTTTTAGTGACTCAAATCTCATTTTTAATGTAATTTATGATGCAAAAATATTTTTTTGCATCATAAACAGCAAAAAGTAGGCTTTTTTGTTAATAAATTTATAAAAACTAAACTTATCCCACTTTTAGTTTTTCTGCATTTTCTGCCAATTTAAGGGCTTCAATGATTTCGCCAATGTCTCCGTTCATTACACCATTTAGGTTGTAAAGCGTGAGATTTATACGATGATCTGTAACTCTTCCCTGAGGGTAGTTGTATGTACGAATTTTTGCACTTCTGTCACCAGTTGACACCATAGTTTTTCTTTGGGCAGCTATGTCGCCGTTTCGTTTGACAAGTTCCAAATCATAGAGCTTAGCTCGCAGCATATCCATCGCTATTTCTCTATTGGCTAGTTGGGAGCGTGCTTGGGAGCATACTACTACTATGCCACTCGGTTTGTGGGTTAGTTGGACTTTTGTTTCAACTTTATTTACATTTTGACCACCAGCACCTCCTGATCGCGATGTTTGGAGCGAAATGTCGGCAGGATTTATTTTTAAATCGATTTCCTCAACTTCTGGTAAAACAGCAACAGTGGCTGCGGATGTATGAACTCTACCTTGCGTTTCTGTTTCGGGAACCCGTTGTACTCGATGAACGCCTGCTTCAAATTTTAGTGTGCCAAAAATTTCAGTACCTTCTACTTTTATAATAATTTCCTTGAACCCTCCTGACGTTCCCTCGGTAGCTTCAATAATTTCGTGTTTCCAACTTTGAGAATCAAAAAAACGTGTGTACATCCTAAACAAGTCACCTGCGAAAATACTGGCCTCGTCTCCACCTGTACCTGCACGTATTTCTACCATGGCATTTTTGTCATCCTCAGGATCTTTTGGTACCAAAAGCATTTTGATCTCCTCTTCTAATGGAGCTTGTTTAGCCGAGAGTTCTTCAAGCTCCTCTCTAGCCATTTCTTTCATTTCTGGGTCATCGCTCTCTTCAATAATTTCGCGGGCTTCTGATAGATTTCCAATTAAATTTTTATACTCAAAGTAACGTTCAACAATGAGCTTGAGATCACTGTATTCCTTATTTAATTTTGTAAATTGCTTTATGTCGGATGCCACTTCTGGACTACTGAGTAGCAACTCTACTTCCTTAAATCTTGCATGTATCCCTTCTAATGTTTCAAGCATGAATGGCAAATGTATTTATTATGAGTGGGCTAATCAATAGAAACTAATTATGGTAGTATTGAAATTATTTTATTGTCAAAATAATAAAAGATATTCTCGTTATGTATCGCCAATTTTGCTTCTTTAGGTATTTTTAGATCAACTTTTGTTGGGATTTTAAGTAGTTTATTGTATTGAATGAGTGATCCTTTTTGATTGGTGTAAAAATGCGTGCTATTTCCTGTCACCGACGAGTAGGTATTGATGGGATAAGTTTTGTCAAGGGTTGCGTAGATATCAAAGGCAATTATACCGGAAGTGGAATCCGCTAAATATACTTGCCCATTTTGCTCCCATATTTTGAAGGGGTTGGTGAGCATTTGATTGATTGAATTTAAAAAATTTGATTCAATCAGTTTTTTACCAGATTTACTAATTTTTAACATCTTATTTTCTGACATATCTACAAGCCAAATTTGGTTGTCATACGATCGTGATATGCACGATACGTTATTCATTTGGAAGTTATTAAGCCTAACTTCACCCCTTATGTTGAGCATATTGTCAAAGAATACAATGATATTTTGATCTTTGTAAAATACATATATTTCAAATGGGTTGGAGCAGTCAATGCTCGTTATATTTCCATACGATTTGTTATTTACATTGGTTATTAATTTATTGTTGACATTGTATTTGTAAAGTGTATAAGAATCGTCAGATAAGTATTTATTCCCCTTTGCATCTATGCTCAAGCAGGTAATATTTTTCAAGTTCTTAAGTGCCAATGTATCTTGACTTTTGACAAAAAGAAAAGCAAATAAATTAAGGATTAAAAGTATGTAGCTTAACTTCATGATTTTCAAATGTAGCATACGTAAAATGAGATACCCAGTCACCCAGGTTAATCATCTTTGTGGAATCATTTATTGGGTGATTTAATGGTTTGTGCCTATGACCAAAAATAAAGAAATCAATGGAATTTGATTTTGAGTATTCATCAGCAAATAGTATTTGATATTCTTTTTCAAGCGGTATCTCAACTTGATCTAAATGGCTATTCTTCTTTCTACTTTTTCTACTTAAATAATGAGCAAACCCAACTCCAACGTTTGGGTGTAAGCGATGAAATAGCCATATAGCGATCTTACTTCTAAAAATTTTTCGGATGAACTTGTAGCTTCTCTCACCTCTCCAAAGAGCATCACCGTGGTGTATGAAGAACTTTTTGCTATCAATTTCACCGATCCATTCTTCATCAATTACGTTCAAACCTATCTCTTTCTCTAGGTAGTTGAATGTCCACATATCGTGATTTCCTTTAAAAAAATAGATGGTTATTCCAGCGTCTGTCATTGAGGCAAGTTTGCCTAATAATCGATTAAAGTATTTCGGAACTGTGGTTTTGTATTCAAACCAAAAGTCAAAGATATCGCCTACTAAAAAAAGTGTTTCACAATCCGTTTCAATGGATGTCAACCATTGGACAATTCTTTTTTCACGGACTAAAGATGTTGCATAATCCGGAGTGCCTAAGTGGAAGTCAGATGCGAAGTATGTCTTTCCCATTTTCTATGCAAAAATAGCTATTAATGAGCTTCTAGCCAGTTGTTCCCATTTCCAGCTTCTGCAATAACAGGCACTTTAAGTGGCATTGCAATTTCCATCTCATATTTTATGATCGATTTCATATTTTCAAGCTCATCTTTTGGAACATCAAATAATAATTCGTCATGAACTTGTAGTATCATTTTTGCTCCTGTTTTCATAGACGATAATCGCCGGTGTATATTTATCATGGCTAGTTTTATCATGTCAGCTGCACTTCCTTGAATTGGGGCATTGATTGCATTTCGCTCTGCAAATCCTACTACCGTCTGGTTGTTAGAATTGATGTCTGGAATGAATCGTTTTCTACCCATAACCGTTTTTACAAAACCATTTTCCCTACAAAAGCTAATTGTATCTTCCATGTATTTTTTAACCCCACTAAATTGCTCGAAATAGGCATCAATGAGTTCTTTTGCTTCGGTTCGTGATATTTTTAAATTTTGAGCCAGTCCAAAGGCTCCTTGCCCGTATATAAGTCCAAAGTTTACACTTTTAGCCTTGTAACGCTGTTCTTTAGTAACATCTTCCAAATCAATACCAAAAACTTTTGAGGCTGTTGCAGTATGGATATCCATGCCATTATTAAAGGCTTCAATCATACCTTTATCGTCTGCAATAGAGGCAACAATCCTCAGTTCTATTTGAGAGTAATCTACTGCAAGTAATGTATGGTCCTCATTGCGAGGTACAAAAGCTTTTCTAATTTCTTTGCCCAAGTCTGTCCTGATTGGAATATTCTGTAAGTTAGGATTTGTGCTACTTAATCGACCCGTAGCTGCGACAGCTTGAGAAAAATGAGTGTGGACTCTTCCAGTTTCTGGATGAATGAGTTTGGGTAAAGCATCCACATAGGTAGATCGTAGCTTGTTAATTTTTCGATAATTTAAAATATCACTTACAATTTGATGATCAGCAGAGAGTTTTTCTAAGGTAGCTTCGTCTGTTTTGTATTGACCTGTTTTTGTTCTTTTTGCTTTAGCGTCGATTTTTAGATGGTCAAATAAAACTTCTCCTAGTTGTTTTGGACTAGCGATATTAAAAGTCATACCTGATATTTCATAAATGGATTCTTCAATTTTGTTAGACATTTTTTCTAGCTCGATTGAATAGTCGTTTAAGAATTTATCATCCACTTTTATCCCTTCCATTTCAATATCAGAAAGAACAGCTACCAATGGCATTTCTAAGCGAATCATCAAATGAGCTAATTGCTTGTCTATCAGTTCTTGGTAGATTTTTTGTTTTAACTGAAAGGTGATATCTGAATCTTCACAAGCATATTCTTTGGCTTTTTCAAGGGGTACATCAGAAAAAGATAATTGATTTTTGCCTTTTTTCCCAATTAAACTAGTGATAGCAATGGGCTTATAG
>Ga0222719_10003258_pt1 | contig 14513 bp, 21 predicted proteins | sample C33_34DmetaG_FD_165039 | JGI IMG/M metagenome (GOLD analysis project Ga0222719, IMG submission 165039) | Estuarine water microbial communities from San Francisco Bay, California, United States - C33_34D | ecosystem: Environmental > Aquatic > Marine > Unclassified | place: USA: California...
ACGTGCAGCCCTTGCTAATCAAGGTAAAGTGTTTGGCGCTCATAAAGGGCCTCGTGCGCAAGCATATGAAGATACTGCTAATAATGTAGCTTTCTTTGTAGATAATCAGTCATTAGCTTTTGCTTCTACAATGTTAGTAATTACGCAACAAATGACAGATCCTACCACAAGAGCGCAAACAATAGAACAAATTGATAGTGTTCTCCCTGGTCTAGCTAAATTGTCAGACATTGTAATGAACACAAAATTGTTTGAAAATGAGGCAGGGTTAACTGACCAAGAACTTGCAGGTCTTGAGCAGGCTCGTCGACAAGAAGCAGCTATGTCTGCTTTGAATGTAGGTGATGCCACACAAATACTTGTTCGAGGTATGCAGGTTTTTCCGCAACATACTACTGACGTAATGAATATGCGTTTGCGTAATACTGAAATGGATATGAACCCGCAGCGTTCAAAGATTCAACGGGGTGTTATGCAACCAGGGAAACCAGTTAACGTTAATGTTACATTTAAAAACAGAACCGTTCAAGGCGATGAGTCTATTATTCCTGCTCCAATCATTTCTCAAATAGATCAACGAGTAGGTAATGAAGATTATAAACCATTAACGGCAGGGGAGTTAGAAGCTTCTCATTTGTTTGTTATTGCATACAATCTACTAGAAGATATTACAGGGATTGATCCAAGTGGTTTGTCGGAAGCAAAAATTTTGTCTTTAATCACTCCTGCTTTCTTACAACAAGCCGCAGAGGTTGGTCGTATCTTTAATAGAGCTTTCCCTAAAGACATTGATGCTCAAACCTTTCAAGACCCTGATTTAATGCAATCGCAAGTAATTAATGGTCTTACATCATTGTTCCCTGAAGAACAAGCTGCATTAGCTAGGAGATTACCTCAAATGGCTAAAGGCGATTGGGGTTATAAATTTAAATCTTACATTGCAGCAGCAGATTACTTAGATACTAATGGTAACTCAATTACTTCTAAAGTAACTGGTGAATACGATTACAACTCGGCTGGTTTGTCATTCATGCAAACAGATGCTGGTCGTAAAGAGTTTCTTTCATTAACAGGTATAATCTCTGATTATCAACAACAAATGTATGATGATGCATTGGCTGTTGGTTCTCCACGTAATTTGTTTTTAGATAATATGATTCAGTATTTACAAAGCACAGAGATTAGCGGCACAAATAATTCGGGTAATCGGGCAGATTCACAACGAATTGCAGATGCGTTATCTGATGCAAAGTTATTTGCAAATAGTAAAAAAGAATTAATAAAAATGGCAAAAGGAATTTTGCTTACTATTGGTTACGCTAAGCCTGCAATGTTTCAACATGAAAACATTAGAAATGCACTCGATCAAATTCCTGAATTAGCTGTTCTTCAGCGTCAAGGTGTTGATGTCGTTAATATTCTTAATTATGCTGTATCCCAATCTGTTCGAAATGTAATTGACACGAGATACGCTACTAAAGCTAAACAAGCAGCTAAAGTTTTAACAATGATGGGTGTCCCGTCTTTTATTGAAATGGATGATGGTACACAAATACCTTTATTTAAAACAAAATCTGCGCCTATTGAAGGGGCAACTCCAATCGAAGTTGTAACGGATGAAGGTAAGACAACGCTTGTTGCTCAAACAGAAAAAGTAGCTAATCTACGGGAACAAGGTAAACCAAAAAGCGCTGGAGATCAAAAGATTATTCCTTCTACAGTAGCTTCTATAGCTAACCGTCCAGGTGCTATTAGTGGTCAGAGTCGCGAAACAATGTCGTTAAGAGACTCTGTATTGTTTGTTAATACTGGTTATGGTCGTGAATTAAATCCAGTTTTCTTTAGTACAACTTTTGATAACATTAGTTTTGGTGCTGAAGGTGCGTTCTATTTTAGGGCAGCAATGAATGGTAAAGCAGCTAAAAATGCTTTAGCATTTAATAATACAGAATCTTTCTTAAGAACAGCATCAGATCAAATGAGAAAATTTTCTGAGATAATTCCTGAGACTGTTGTTTTAAATAAAACAACACCTTATGGAGCGTTGTTAGAAGAAATTCAATTAACCAAAATGCGTTATGAAGGTAATAATGAAGTTGACGATTTAGCTCAACAAGAACTCGATAATTTAACTCGACCTAAAGTTGGAAAGTTCCTCGATTATCTTGGTAATCATCCTAGCGCAAATGTTAGGAAACTAATCGAAACAGATATTGAATCTGATGAAACAATAACTCTTTCGAGAAAAGAATTTAGTGAAGTAATGGGTATGTTCCTCGCTTCATTAGATTTGAACATACAGAAATTTATAAGTGCGGCTAACAAAAGTAAAGCTGATAGCCTATTAGCTCAAAAAATGTTTAGTCAAAATATGAAATTTGCTGGTTAATAATAAAAAGAAAAGCCCCCACGGGAGTCCTCTATGGATTCCTGTGGGGGTCTTTTTATTTACGGCCTTTAGCAATAAGGTCGGCAATGTTAGCTTCGGCATGGCTTCGGAGGGCTGCAGCTTCTTTGACAGCAGCTTCTTCAGTCATTGGCTCTCCTGTTTTAGGGTCGATAACGCGTTGATAGTCTCGAACATTCTCTTCGTAAATCTTGTTCAAAACAAATGTGTTATATTCGGGTGTCCCAAGGAGTTCTGATGGGACTTCGATGCCAATAGTTTCGGCATGTTCTTTGTCGGTCATGTCGTAGCCTTTAAGCCACTCTAAATTATAGTTTTCCATTAAGTTTCCTTCGATAAAATAAGTGCTGCAATAAAAAAGAATGCACCTGCAAATGCCATTAGTCTTCCTTCAGCGCATCAATCATGCACTTTGTTTCTTGGTAAATTTCATAAGCCTTCTGAGTAGCGTACTCTTCGTCGGGCTTTAGTTTCAAAAAGTCTTCAAGAGTTCGTTTGTAGAGTGCATCTAAGTATGCATCGTTAATCTCTGGGGTAAAGGCGACGTCCCTAGGTAAGTCCCATTCCTTTACAATCTCCATGTCATCTACTTCCCATCCTTGAAGGGCTAGGTAATTATAGTTTTTCATATCGCCTCTAGCAGAAAAAGTATTTTGAGTCATAAACATCATTGACATTAAGAGATCCGATTGGAACCTCCGCTTCAAAACCTTCCGGTTCTGACAGTAATGCCTCCTTGATTTCAGTAAAAAAGTTTTCATAATCGTATAGTCGAACAAAGTAGTCACGGACTAGTCGGCTAAGCTTATCGACATCACAAGCGTGTGTAGAGAAGCTATCGTGTACCGCCCCGAAAGAACCTTCCCAATCAGAAGCTACAAGCATAAGATGTGCAGCGTCTTGGGAGTGAATGAAGTTCGGAGATATACCAGAAATGTAAGCACCAATATCAGGTACGTGTGTATCTACCCGACCAACGTGTTTAATTTGTTTCCCAGCGATACGACCGCGATGTTTGATAGCTTCTTGTCGGTTACGTTGGTATATCACTAGGAACCCTGATGGGGTCCACCATTGGAGATGTACGTTACGATCGTCAATCTCCTTACGATATCCTACCTGATGCACAGCAGCTTCCTGAAGGAACGCCATTGTAGCTAAAGGACCAGGGCAAACCTTGTCGATAGCCTTAATGATACTAGTGCTTAGTGCTATACAGTCGATCATAGTGATACCATATTTTTCTGTATACCCCTCCTTATAGCAATCAGCATACATGCTCACAGACATGCGCTTTGCGCCACAGGAGTATGCTCTAGTCATAGCCGCACGTTTAGCGATACCCTTGCGGATATCCCGCATAGGCATCCTAGCGATTAACTCAGTCAGCCTTTCATTTCCCTCTTCCCGAACGATATTGTAGAGTTCTTTTGCAACCTTAACGTAGAAGTCACTTTGGATTTCAGTATCGACAAGCGAAACGAGTTTGCCCGCTTGTTGGTCTTTCGATATAGCAGCAAGGTGTTGCCAACCGTTGTTAGACCCATCGATAGGGATTGGAAGAAAAGTAATATGTTCTGCTCCGTCATTCTGTACATGGATCATCTCTATGCAAGCGGCTAAGAAGCTAAACGGTTTTTCACCATGAATTAAACCTTGTTGTGCAGTCCTATTAATAAGGATAAGATTATTATAAGTCCAACGGGCGCGATCTTGAAGACTCATTTTATCTACTGAGATAGAACGTAAGCCTTCTTCTTTAAGATACGCTTTGTAGTCTGATGTTACCCACTCAGGGATATCATCGATTTCGTAAGACTGATTGTAACAAGTAGCAGTGTGGATAGCAAGCCATTTAATACCTTCCTCTCCGATCGGCTTCCCGTCGGCAAACATCATGAGACCTCTAGCAAGGTCGTTACCTTGAAAATTAAGATAGGGTTCTAAGAAGTAAAGACGACCACGATAATCACAATCAGCGTACTGCCAGAATACAGATGTCCCAATGACCTCTGCTTTATTCAAGATAGTCTTAAGGGCGTAGTTCTTAGAACGAGCGCGGAGGACTAAGAGTTTCTTATTCCACTTCCGAGTAGCTTCGTTATAAGCTTCTTGTGTTTCGAGGTTATCTTCTTTGATAAGCTTAGATAATGCAATCTTAACTTCTGAGGGATCGCCTTCTTCTGGCATCTCACCTTCCTCATGAAGAATTGTATTGAATTGTTTCTTAACAGCATCTAATACATCTTGGTTAATACCCCAAGCTGTTTGCTGAATAGTATTAATGCCCTCAACGAAAGGAGATGAACGCATATCGTTATCATTAAACAAACTAATATACTCTTTATCCCAACCTTTGATTAAACTACGAGGACCTGTCTCGGTGTTCTGAAATAGACTCCCAACCATTTTAGGTTTAATAAAGGTAGTACCCATAAGGATCCGACGATCAACAGGTAGTTCGTCTTTAAGTGACGACCATTTATTAGTAGCCCGAAGTGCGTAAGGTACATTAAGCAGCTTAACGTTATATTCAGGGTGTTCTTTATAAGTATCAGGGTAAAGCTTCTTTAACTCAGTCATAAACGCAATACGCGCTTCCGTTTCTTCAGAACCCCTAATAAGGTCTGAGTAGCCTTCCGCTACGATTGAGTCGAGAATACAATCACCAATACGAAGATGATTGCGAAAGTCCTCTTTAGGTTTCTCGCTGCCATGTTCAAGGCCGATACGACGACAAACCTCTCGACCAATAGCAGTAGACACTGTAGTGAGACGAGCGTATCCGTAAGGGAATTCCTCATCGTATTTATTGTAGTGTGTTCCAATGGTATCTAAAGAAGTCATAACGAATTCCATGATACGATGAACATGATCTTTAAGTAGTTTAGAGCCTGGATTGGCTTTAGGGTTATTCAGATTAACAGTTTCAACCTTTTCTCTTAAGTGGTCTACAATGTCTTTCATATAGTGTCCTATCCTGCATATGGTTTACGAGCGTAATGCTCGACTATTATACCCGCTTTTTCTAGCATACGCAACCCTTCTTTGTCTTTTTCAAAAGAATCTCTGTAAACAACTTCCGCAATTCCACTCTGAATAATTATACGAGCGCAATCACGGCAGGGTGCAAGTGTTACAAAGATAGTAGCGCCTTCACAGGCAATACCCTTACGAGCGCATTTAGCTAAGGCATTTTGTTCGGCATGAATAATCCACGGGTGAGTCTTGTTGTCGTCGTCACGTGTTTGGTTAGGGAACCCTGCGGGAGCGCCATTCCAGCCTTCCGCTAGGATACCATCTTTAACAATGACAGCACCTACTTTATGCTTCTGGTCTACAGACATATCTGCAACAGCCTCAGCGATCTGCATATACAAGGTATCGTACTTATATTTCTTTCTGATAGCTTGATTAGCTAAGTTGATCTCTTCAATTATCTGATTCATAACGTATCAAAGTCCCCTCCAATTTGATTCAAACGACCTGTATCGTAGTCGTAACGTACTTCCCCGCAAGGACCTGTAAGACCTGTGTAACGACTTTTAAGCACCTTCATTTGAATAGTGTTCCGAGTGTCTTCGTCTTCAGCTGATACATCACGAGCAAACGCAATGATATCGTACGACACCTGCTTAATAGAACCTGAGCCTCTGATATCATCGAGAGAAGCAATCTTACCATCTTCAAATGATTTACCTACGGTATCCATTTTACGAAGATGAGAAACAAGACCAATCCATACATTCCACTTCTTAACAATAGAACGTAAGTCATTCATAATCTTATCGATAGCTTCGTTACCCGTCAGTCCTTCGGCTCCCTCGCTAACAAGAATAGTAATATGATCAAGGAAGATATACTCACAGCCAGACGCGCAGAGATACTCAATAAGTCCGATAATGTTATTACCGACAGAACCGTTATGGTCCAATATGTTGATGCGTCCATCAGCAAGGATTTCATCAAATCCGGTTCGAAGTTCTTCAAGGGGTATCTCCTCTTTAGCGGGGTTACGATTAATCATCATGCCTGAAAGCTTACGAGCAGTTTCGGCAGGTGATTCTTCGAGGGCTACTACACCTATCTTTGAGGTTGTAGTTTGATGCAGATGAGCGACAATCTCGCGGAGAATTGTTGACTTTCCTGAACCTGTACCTGATGTCCACAAAGCAATTTCACCTCGCCGCATCCCTTTAAGCTTATCATTAAGACCGTTAAGACACTCAGGGTAAGGAACTGATTCAATCTCATTGTATTCCTCTAGTTGTTTCCACACTTCTTCGCCAGCAACAATACCCGCTGGGGTATAAGTGCGAGCGTTCCAGATCATTCGAAGTAACTCTTGGGGGCCTGCCTCAATGAGAACTTCATTTGGATCTTTGTATTTACCTAAGTCAGTTACTTTAGCTTTATCGTAACCAATAATCTTAACAGCCTCTTCGAGACCATTCTCACCTGCTTCATCGTTATCGTACATAACAATAACTTCGTCAAAGCTTCGGAGGTATTCTCGCTGTTCTAAGATAGTCTTCTTAGCTGTAGCACCGTTAGGTACGCTTACTACTGGCCAGATCGTCCCTTTCTCTGCATACGCAGTAGCAACCGCCATGGCGTCAAACTCGCCTTCTGTAATAACAATACGTTTGCCACCTGCAGGAAAAGCATTTTGACCAAATAAACCAACGCCCTTAAAGTCCCCAATCGCACTGAAAGTCTTCGGAAGTTCACGTACTTTGTATGCAACCAATTCAGACCCTCGATAATAAGGATAGAGGTAAGAGCAAATATTACCGTCACTATCATACTCACTGAGAACTCCGAAATGCTCTGCCACGGTCTTGGTAATTCGCCTGTCACGGCAACCACGACTAACCAAATTACTGGCCCTATGAAGGCCATTAGAATGTTTAGAATTATCAATTGCAAGTGTAACCACTTCATCTTCCTTTCCTATATCATGTGTATAATGTTGGCATACAAAACAGTATGCATGATTATCATCGTAAACAGCGTTGCCATCCGACGAACCACATTTGTTACAATCAGTCTTGTACAGTTCCTGCGACATCTTCTTTCATAGCCTTTCTTAGCATATTTAAGAAACCTTCCGCTACAAGTATTTCTAATTCTTCCCCTGTAGCTGTAATCGTTAATGTAGCTGAGCCATCTTCATGCTCAATAACTTCGTCAATAGTAATCATCTCCATCTCTCCGCTTTAATAATGTCGTTATGTCGGGCAGTATCAAATTCCGACCCAAGATGAGACTTTCTAATTCGTTTCTCAGCTTGTTTATTAGCGTAATCTTTTCGGAATAAAGCATCCCGAAGATATATCTCTCGCATTTCATATGCATTAAGTTGACCTGCGGTTGGGAGGCTATACAAAATACGACCTTCAACATCTTCAATAGTCAACTCAGAGAAGTCACCCGAACCCGTGTATTGCTTCCAATCGGGTTGGGAGAACTTCTTAGAGCCTACGTATATACGACCAGTAGCTTTATCTTTCAGTTCATAAACAAAACCGATATGATGAGGATCTACTAGTTTTTTATTAGGAAGCTTCCAATGGCCGTAATCACCATCATTAATTTCGTCAACAACATAATCGTCTCTCTGATATGTCTCAAATGCTACGTACCAACGACGACCGTCACGAGTACAAAGAGTTAATGGTCCTTCCCACCCACGTTTTAATTCGAGAGACTTATATAAACTCTCTTTACACCAGATAACGCCTTCCGAAGAAGATAACTTACGATCTCCCCCTTTCGGTTGGGGCGTTGCTGTAATCTTTAGTCGGTCGTATCTGATGAATGTATAATCACCCATCTCAAATGTCCTAGATGTCATAACCTAATAACTTTCCGATTTTCTCAATATCAATTTTACGGTCATAAAAATCACCGAAACCAATATTGAACCAATCTTTTTCATTACGTTTAATATGAATCAAATGCCCAACTAATGTTAAAACATCTTCATAGTCTGTTGGGAAACGTTCTTTGTATTCCCTAATAACAAGGTCTTTCCATTGAGTAGTACTTTCGAGAAGCCTTGCAGCTGTCTTTGGCCCTACTCGGTGAAGCCCTTTAATATTATCCGTAGAATCTCCTGTAAGTAATTGAGAGTAATAATTAAAGTCAGCTTCTTTCTGGGTTAAACTAAACTGTTCTTGTTTATCGGGATTATAATAAGTGAACGGATCACAAAATAAATCCTTATCGATACCGACAATAACAAAAGGGTCTCCATTGTGTTGAGACTCGTGGGCTGCTGAACGAACTAAATCATCCGCCTCACAACCATCTGATTGAATCCCAATCTCTTCTTCTTCAAGTATCGCATACAATTCTGGTACAATAGAAGCGGGGTCAGCCTTAGGCCGATTAGCTTTGTACAACGGGAAGTCTACTGCACGAAAGTTCTCTACGCCTTTCAGGAAGATAACTAAATCGTCAGTCCACATCTCATCTTTCAAGTAGTTAATTTTTGTTTTGAACTTATTAAAAGCTTCATCAACAGTAACTACGTTGAAACAAGATTTATACACCATACTATCAGCGTCAACTAATAGATGTGTCATTTCCAGCGATCCTTTATGTCTGCAAGTGCTAGTCGATAAAAGTTAATGACTAAGAAACTATACATACCGATCAAGAGGTAATGAAAAATTCCTAGTTCCATTGTTTTAATATCGTAATAAAAGCTAGGGACAATTTGTAGTAAAGCTAGCGTGACAAGCACTACGGCGGTTACAAGTCTTTTAGGCATTATAGTTTTCCTTCTTTCTAAATGATACGGAGAATATATCAGGCTGTTCGGGGGCGTATTTAATCTTACGCCAACTCATTTCAAGATCGTAGTCTTTCATCTTAGGATCACGCAATTTATGTTGCGCCCATTCACGGCCTTTCTCTTCATCTTCGAAAAGACGATTGATATAAGTATTAAGTGTCTTACCCATTAGTGTGTCTCTGCTAGGTTGTTGCCGACTTCATAGTCACCCGACATAATATTTACACCAAGAATCTTTGGTGCTTCCGTTAAGCCTTCTACTAGGATCTCACCTAGCTTTTCAGCATGATCTGCTTTACAGGAGTATTGGAATTCATCGTGATACATTAAACGAGGTTCACATTCAATTCCTTCTTCTGCGATACGGTCTTTGATGTAACCGATAGCAATCTTCATCGTAGCCGCTTCAGCAGACTGGAGGAGGTAGTTGAGAGTTTGGTAGTTCTCTTTAACATAAATTCTCTGACCTCCGAGTCCTCTGATAAATCCATTTCCAGTAGCGTTTTTAGAGTTTTGCCATTGGTTTTCGAGGCTTCGCTTAAGATCTGCGAGACCAGGGATAGCAGCTGCGTATTGATCTTTCGACCTTTGTCCGACGTTGGGGTCCATTTTACCAGTAAGGTATAAACCAAGCTTACCTGCGCCTGCTCCAAATAAGTAAGCGTAGATCCACCTCTTAGCCGCAGCCCTAGTGCATCCCAGAATGTCAGCATTCTTTTGATGAACGTCTCCGTTAAGTACTTCATTTGTGAAATCCTCATTACCAATAAAGTGGGCTAGCACTCTAAACTGATTACCAGCAGAGTCAGCACCAACTACTACATGACCTTGTTCTGGGAGAAACAATGCACGCATACGTCTTCCCCATTCTTCACCCGCTCCTGGAAGGTTTGCGATAACCTCATGCCGCCATCGGAATGTAGGAGTTCCAATGTTCCAAGCGCGTCCGTGGAGTCGCCTAACACCTTCGTCATCAGGTTTAGAATCTCTAATCCATCCTTGTGTAATACTAAGCCGTGATCGAAGAGTAGTCCAGTCGTCGATACTTCTACCGATGTCTCCAAGCTTTTCCAGTGAGCTACTAGTGAGCTTAGGACCTGTTCGTTGAAAATCACCGGAAGGAAGTCGTTTGACGTTCCAATCGTCGGGTTCCCATCCCAATCCATAGAGATACTCCTTTACTTGTTCGAGATTACCGAGTCTAGTTTTGACTTTACGGTTACGTTGAAACTCTTCACCAGCTTGAATAGGAGGAACATCGAGAAGAGCATCAGAAGGATTGATAGTACGATCAAAGTACTCGCTAAGAATACGGCAAGTTGTAGCGTTATACTCGCCGTTCTTTTTATATTTAGCTGTCTTAGGGGTTTTATCAATGAGTTCGATATGATGTCCCAACTCTGGTTCAACACGTTTCTCAATGGCCCCCATTGCTTCTTGTAGTTCTTCAACAAGTTTATTCGCTCCTTCATAATCAAAACGCCAACCGCTTATGCGAGTAGCTGCTTCAAATTCTGCTGCGTCATGTTCAGCGCGGAGGTACTTAGGGTATTGCGGTGCTTTCGCTGCAATCTGGCCTACTTCTTTCATAAGAAGCTTATATACCTTTACATTGAGACGAACATCTTGGGTGCAATACTCTAGCATACGCTTAGAATAACGTTCCCAATCATCAAAGTCTAGCTTAGAGTCTTCTAACTTCTTACCCCATCCAGCTAAACCATGCTTATGCCCTCGGAAATAATTGTTAGTCTGACTCATAGTCCATGTATCGTAAAGCTTTTGTGTTGGTGTTGGTTGCCAGCCATACAGCTTCTTCATTACTACATTATCGAAACCAATAATGTTGTGACCAATGATGCTGCTTGCGTTACTAAGTAACTTAATGCCTGAATACAGAGAGTCAAGGTCTGAATCATAATCTGAGAAACAGTACTCGGATCCTGTATCAACATCAATAGCAACAAGACACCAAACAGTTGAAGGATCAAGCCCATCACATTCGATATCATAACATAACCTCATTACTTATCCTTTCTAGAATGCTCTAGTGCCGCTAGAATATCTTCTGGTTCTGGCACTGTAGATTCTGGTGGGTTACTACAGGGTGGGCAAGTCCGAGTCCCAAGAGCAATACGCATAGATACATATTGCTTTCGACATCTCGAACATTTAAATCGTATAAAAGGTTCTCCAAGAAAATCAAGCTCTGTCTGCATGACCTGCCTCTTCGAAGCGTAAGTAACATTCTGGTACAAACATACCGTGTCCTCCTGCTTCTTCCCATTTAACAATGGTAGACCACTTATCGTCATACAAAGTATTTGCATGCCCATCTGAATCTATTGCGTACTGTATCTTATCGTTACCACTATCTACGACGATAATATCTTCCTCATGGAAGCCTAGTTTACTTAGTGCATCAATTTTATTTCGAGTAGCTTGCTCTTTGTAATGAAACGTTGGCCAGTGATTTCCGACTGCAGTAAGAACGTTTACTTCGTTAAGAGGGTATACGTCATACATACGTTTGAAGTAATGATAGTACTTCGCCATAGGTGACTTCAAAAATATTTCATTTATCTTTTCATGGAAGATTGACTCAGTATCTTCTCGGTCGTAACCAAGAGGAATCTCATTATCAACCATCCACTTAGCAAAGTCTTGGATAGGCCCGTCACCATCAATGAATATCATGCTCTTTCCTTTCGTCATGTTCTGCGGCTAATTCTTTCATGTCGTTAAGAATTAAATCGTGAAGTCCTTCTCTCATAGCTAATTGTATCATATTAGTCTTAGCATCTTCTTTAATGTAAGCATCGCCTTCAGCGATATAATAGTCCATTATTTCTGTGAGAGTAAGAAACGCAATGTATAAAGGTAGTTCTGAAGTATTGTTTTTAAATAAGTCTTTAAAGTTCTGAACAAAATAAACAGCCATAACATAAAAGAAGTCTGCCTTCGCTTCTGCTTCGGGATCTATTTTATTTGGAAATTGTATTACATTATCATCTGACATAGTAAGTCCTTTCGGGGGTGACTAATAAGCCACCCCCAGTTTAGGATTAAAAGTCTTCTTCGGCTCCAGCTGCTTCTTCTTCAACAGCATCGAAGTCAACGTTGTTAGTAGGCTTATACTCTACTAAGTCCGTTACTTGTACTGCTGAAAGCATTACGCCAGTGCCTTGACGACCCATAACATCGTAAGGGTATGTGAACAACTTAACGTTTACACCAGTACCATTACCAATAATAGAAGCGTCAAACGGCTTCCGCGCTGCATCGACTACATCGGGTGCGCCATTCTCGTCACCCTTGCGGTTCTTTGCTTTACGCTTAAGATTAAATGCGATCGTGCCATCTTCTTGTGGCTTACCTTTCACACCTAAGTCAGTGAGTGTTTTGAAAGCTTCCGAATCTTTTTCAGCCCGAACTTGTAGTTCGAATTGTTCAGTCCCAAAGGGTGAAACAGGCTTCAACAGTTTAGGGTAGTAGGCTTTCAGGTCACGTACAATAATTACTTCACTCATTTTTAGTTCTCCATAGATTCATAGGTTGTGATTAAGCGGTCGAGATACCATTTAGCTTTCTTGGCATCCTGTATTTTAGCGTCCTTCTTACCGAGACGCATTAAGTACTTGTAGACTTGACCCATCAGGTGTGCTTCTACACCCTGAAAGTCTGCAAGCATATATTCCATCATGTCCATATACTCGTAACCAGGGATTATCTCCTTATAATGAGCAGGGTTAACATGATCGTCAACAGTTTTCTTTGGCATAAAGATAGTCTCCTTCAGTATCCTTATAGGGCCTTATACTAGTCGAGGTCAGAAGAATCAGCTGCATAATCGTCATCTTCTTTAATTCCTTCTAGGATAGCCCATACTTCCTGACTGAAATTAGCGTTACTCAAAGTAAGGTTAGCAGTCTTTTCATTCCAAGTACTAACATAAATAGTAGGTTCAGCCCCATGCTCTGAAAGACGAAGCCAATCGTTAGCTGCCTTCTCCATGTTCTTTGTGTAGACATCAATGCCCAACATAATATGTTTTTTAGCCATAATATTATACTCCTTTACGAGAATTAAACGCGAACAATCCAACGAGTTTGACGTTCAACGCGGTCAATATGTGTTTTCCATGTACGATGCCACGGGGCATAGTCAATCGTGCGTTGTTTCATATTAGTTCGTTTACACTCTTGAGTAATAATACGGGTGCGAGGATTGTAACGCCAAGTAGCAGATGGTGTGTCATACGACTTAGTGCCAGTAAGAATGTTGTAAATGGTCTTAGTGATTTTCATGAGAATGTCCTTTCTATTTCTCAAGTTCGTGTAGTACTTCAGAGATAAGGTTATGGGCTTCATAAAGCTTATCACAAAGATTTTGGTTGTCATCAATGTCCTTACGAAGCTCATCGATCGGAGCGTTATTACGTGCTTCCGCTCGCATAGACCCTGCAAGCTCAGTTTGTTGGGCGCGTTCTTCCGACCGCTCTAATTCTTGCATGTGACGGGCAGCACTGTGTTGCCAGTAACTTGTATGCTTCTGCTCTTCAGTCTCTTTAGATAAACGTTTCATAGTGTCCTCATAACGTTCCCGCATTTTCATACCCTTTCTTAGCTAGACGAATAGCTTCTGCCATAGAAACTTTTCGGGGGTAAAGATTATTCTGCACCTTTATAGCACGTTTACGCCAGCGGCGCAACTCTTTTTTATCGGTCATATAGGTCTCCATTGATTAATCTAAGAGTCATTTTTTGTCCTTCCGTTTTAAGTCTGCGTCTTGAAGTTTAATTATGCAATACAGTACGATAGGCATTGCAAGACAGAGTAGTACGCCCGTTAGCATCCGACATCAGCCAATTCTGCTAGGCCAAGACCTGTTTCTTCACGGGCATACTTGAGTGCGAATTGATGTCTTTCGTCCCAAGCAGCTTGGCCATCGTTAAGATCGAGTTGCCCTTGATCTTCGTGAAAACGGCGACCATCAGCGTAAGCTTTCTCAAAAGCTTTATGCTCATCGTAATCATATACTTCATGACAAGTTTCTTCTTCAATAAGCCCATCAATATGATATTCGAGATCTAAGGTATTCCCATAGTTCTCGTAATAAGCATAGCCATTCTCAATGAGGAAAGCAGCTTCCGCTGGGCTTTCTGCTTCGACACTAAAGAAACCGCTAACAGTTTCCGTTGCACTTACTTCATAAATCTTACTCATTATACACCAAACTTTCCCATTCTAGCATGAACGTCATATAGCTGGTCGTTAGTCATAACCAACTGCTCTTCGGCTTCA
>Ga0222719_10003260_pt1 | contig 14497 bp, 19 predicted proteins | sample C33_34DmetaG_FD_165039 | JGI IMG/M metagenome (GOLD analysis project Ga0222719, IMG submission 165039) | Estuarine water microbial communities from San Francisco Bay, California, United States - C33_34D | ecosystem: Environmental > Aquatic > Marine > Unclassified | place: USA: California...
TCCTACAAGGAAGCCTACGCGGCCATGGTATATCTAAAAGAACATGTCAAACCCATAATACAGAAGGTGTCTTTGGGCAAGACCATAACACTGGAAGACTACAACAAGGTTGCCAAGGAGGGCAGGGCAGAAGAGATCATAAAAGCAGAGAAGGAAACGACCGCTTCAACGTATGCGGCGACCAAGCTCGTGAAAAAATCCGAGGACAAGTCGTCAACGGAAGTGATATATGACGAGGTAGTGGAGGGCACACCCGTAGAGGATTTCTCAAGTTCGAGCTGGGCACCCATAGAAGGTGGCGGTGGCAAGGAGCAGAGAACTGTAAAGGTCACAACACCGCAGACTAAAATTGTCAGAACAAAGGTGTGTACATGGACCGACACCACGAAATTCAGTGCGGATGGCACAACAACAGTATCAAGCGAACCAACATGTTCAATATCTGAACAGACCACAGAACTAGCACCAAAGGTTGAAGACGTGGTGCAGTACCAGGAGGGTTCGAACCCTGTGGTCAGCACAGTGACATTGCCGGACTCAGTGACTGATCCAGTTAAGGAATTCAACTCATCATATGGCACGGACGGTGTTTTGGTCACTCCACAAGAGATAAACAGAACAACCAAAACCGAAGTCACAGCGGGTGCGGAAACAACTTCCACAGAGAACTTCACCAAGACCAGAACTGAACCAACAGGCACCAAGAACCAGATCTGGGTGATAGTGGACAACTACACCAAGACCACAGTGACCAAACCAGCAGTAAGTGTTTCATATGATGAAGTCACATACAAAAACGTCAAGACCAAACAGAGAAGGTCTTGGACCATAACAACAAAAAGAAAAGAGGTCACATACAAGGACGGAACATCAGAAATACTGGAAGAAGTGAATCCCAAAGTATACACTGACTGGACCGTGGTGCAGGTGGGTGATCCCCAGGAAACAGTCAAGGAAAACATAGAATCGACGAACATATTCCTGACACCGGAAATCACGGAGGAGTTCGTTTCACAGGCATCAAAGACGTTGAAGAGTGCGGCCTACACGGACGATGACGAGGATTTAGGAACTAAGACAACAGGTCTGAGCACTGTGGCGGACGACTTCAAGACAACAGAATTCAACAAGGACTCCAGTAAATCAATGATCAACGCGGACAAGGCCTATGCCAGAGGATGGACGGGCAAGGGTGCGGTGTTGGGTGTGATAGACTCATACCAGCAGACCGATCATGAGGCGCTTGATGGCAAGTACAAGTGGTACAACGACTACGTTAGATATGAGGATGGCACCACGGACGAGAATGGCAACGAATTGGGCACGGTGGCCAACGGTGGTAAGAACGTCACGCACGGCACACACGTTGCGGGCATCATCGCCGGCAAGCGAGATGGCACACAGTTCCATGGCGTGGCTTTTGACGCCGAATTGGTGGGAGCCAACATCGATTACCAGGGCACTGGATCACCGCACATGAGTTACGCCACTAACGCATTGAAGGACATAGCCAAACTCAAAAGCACCGAGGCACAGGGTGGAGAGGGCATGAACATAGTGGCAGTGAACATGAGTTTCAACAGGGCCAACGCCAACTTCCACTACGGTGAGATCACACAGTTGTCGGACGGCACCTACACCGCGTCCAAGATAACGGACAGGATGAATGCTGGTGGTGGGGCACAGTATTGGACCATTGGCACTGGTAACGACATCGTATTGGTGAACTCGGCGGGTAACGGAATCTACAAAGACGGCAAGATGAACTACGACTTCTCACTGGACCCAGGCATATACGCCACGGAAGTGGACAACAATGGTAACCTGGTGTTAGGTGGCAAGATGATCATAGTGGGTAACTGGGGTGGTACGAAAGCCAAAGGACAGGTGGTGGGTAGCAAGGCCGGGCACGTGTGCTTGGACATAGACACCATCAACAACATCTGTAATGACCGATACAAGGTATCAGACTTCTACATACTGGCACCAGGTAACTCGGTGTACTCGAGTGCGCCGGGGGATGGTTACGCCACAATGGGCGGATCAAGTATGGCGGCACCACAGGTGACGGGTGCCATGGGTATCCTACACCAGATGTGGCCACACATGAAGGGCGAGAATTTAGTTAAACTGGTCTTGAACACCGCGGACAAGGACATCAACAATTACGATGTCAACATACACGGACAGGGCATGTTGGACCTAGACGAAGCGACCAAACCACAGGGTGCCATAGGTATCCCAACAACGGGCAGGGTGGATGGTGCCACGGCAGGTCTGAACAGCACCTACTTCGCGACTGGCACGGGCAGTGCTTTCTCTAGCCTAGGTAATGTCAAGATAATGGTGTTGGATGACTACGACAGGGACTACTACATCAAACTGGGCGACACGTTCACGGTCAAGGACAACAGGAAGTACTCAGACACCTCGATGTTGGTCAACAACAACCACACGTTCCTGCCTACACAACAGATGTACGGTTCATTCTCACAGGGTGGACAGTGGGATCTGGTCAAGGACTACAACTTTGGATTCTATACCGGCGAGAACGGCAACGGTGACTACAGCACAAACATCGGCAAGAACTTCTTCATCACAGACAGATTCAAACTTAAGACCGGTGTTGGAACGATGAGCGAACAGGACACATGGCTGGGCAACAGTTCAGACGGTGTGTTGGCGGTGGGTGACAACAACGCCACCAACTTCGGCAACATCGGCGTCGACTACCAGATCGGCAACAACGTGCTGAGCCTAGACTACACCAGAGGTAAGACGGACATCAACACCGTGGACAACAGTCTGATCAAATCATTCTCAGACGTACAGACAGAATCATACAGATTGGCTTATGAGATACACAAGGATAAGCACAATACTCTCGGTTGGTCGTTCTCACTTCCAAGTCACATAACATCGGGAACGATGGACTTGGAAGTAGCCGAGAGCGTGAACCTAGACGGAACCATAAACTACGAAACAATAAGATCAGACCTGATACAGAGCACGAAAGAGAAGAACATTGGTTTCTACTTCAACCACACGCCTACGCATGACACTGACGCCGCATACAACTTCACGGCGGAGTACAGACAGGATGTCGCGGGACAGTCAGGCCGGGATGGCATAAACTTGGCAATGAACTACACTAATAAGTTCTGGGGCAGTTGTAAGTTTTTATGGATGAAGAATCCCAAGTGCTACACCAAGGACGAGGATGGCAAGGAAATACTGACAGCAGAGAGCAAGGCACTGATGTTTGGTAATAACAATGTTGATCCAGCAACTAAACTAGGACTACGATACGACATGAAAACTGACATGTTCGTACCCATCAACCCAGAGGATAAAAAATGGAAACAATAATCATAACATGCACAAACAATGACAGGACCAAGGAAGCAGAAGTTCTGGAACGAACGGACAAGTACATGAAGGTGCAGGTACCTGGAACCCAGTTATTCATTGAGATGTTCCGTGATGATGTAAATATCCCATACACGGGACACACAGCAGGATTGGAGTTTGAATGGCAACCGAAAAATTAAAATTCAAGTTAGAACTATACGCAACAATGTGGGACAATCCACCGTTTGCGGACATAAAACTCAACAGCAAGAGTTACTTCAAGTCAGAAATCACGGGCACTAAACAAAGCCCAAACGTTATAGAATTCGAAGCAGAGCTTGCCGAAGGTTCTGAATACAATCTGATCATAGAAAGATCTGGGAAAGGAAACAACCAGACTGTGATCAACGAAAAAGGCGACATATTGAAAGATCAATTGTTACACATCAAAGGCATAGAGATCGACGAGATCGACATAGGAGCATTGGTCTACGAGGGCATGTACACTCCCGACTATCCTGAACCATGGGCAACTCAACAAAGAGAATCTGGGAACGATCTCAAGGACTCGTTCAAAAACGTCACACAGATGGGGTTCAATGGAACATGGAATTTCCGTTTCCAGTCGCCGTTCTACATGTGGCTGTTAGAGAACCTTTACTAACATAAATATGCTTGTATGAGAGCATCGGAATTCATCACAGAGAACATAGACTCAGACGCGGTAAACGAGTTGGATACCTACATAATGAACAGTGAGGAACTGTACCGTAGGCGTTTCATGCCCATCATATCAAACATCCGAAGAAAATTGAAAAAGAACGTGTACGATCACGAGAAGGCACAGAAATTATGGATGTACCTAGTGGATGATGCCGCTAAGGAATACGTCAAGGAATTTGGCTCAACGGCCGATGATGTCAAGACCATGTTTCCAAAAGAGACCAGACAGCAAGTGGCAAGGATAATATCAGACCGGGAACTGGAAAACATAAAGGCAGGCGAATACGATGCTACTCAGGGAACTCCTTCTTAGGGAAGACGATCGCTCGACAGCGGTGTTCGCCTTTGGCCGATTCAATCCCCCAACAATAGGACACCAGAAACTTATAGACACCGTGATTACTACGGCGGAGCGGGCCAACGCCAAGCCTTACCTGTTCCTGTCACACAAGCAGAACAACAAAACAGATCCACTGACGTTCGCGGAGAAGCAGGCCTACATACAGCAGTACTATCCAAAACTACAGGTGGGAGACGCAAACTCAAACACAATAATAAAAGCACTACAGAAGATACAGTCAGAGGGCAGGACCAGGATAATCATGATAGCGGGTTCAGATCGTGTGCAGGAATTTGAAAAACTGTTGAACCAATACAACGGCAAGCCTGACAAACAGGGCAATTTACTTTACCAGTTCGATGACATAAAGGTCATGAACGCAGGACAGCGTGATCCAGACGCAGAAGGAGTGTCGGGTGCCTCGGCATCAAAAGCCAGAGAACTAGCGGCGAAAGGACAAGAGCACGAGTTCAGCAAGATCATCATGGGCGGTGACGATGGTAAAATCATCTACGACAAGATCCAGGACGCACTGGGAGTCACGATTGACGAAAACAACAAAAAGTTGTATAATGAAGCAATAGGTGATATGAAACCAACAGTGTATTTAGATATGGACGGTGTACTGGCAGACTTCTTCGGAGGTGTTGAGAAGATGTATGGTGTGAGCCATTGGAAGGAACTTACCTCAGACAAGACAAAAGATTTGAAAAAAGAAGTCATAGACAGGATAACAGGAACGGACTTCTTCGCAACACTGCCGAAATTCCCAACAGCGGATGGCCTCATAGACATGGTAAAAAAATTCACAGGCGGAAAATTTTCAATCAACACATCACCATTGCGTGGTGACAACGCCAACTCAGCAAAATACAAGAAGGTCTGGATCGACCAACACATAGAACAGCCAGACGACATCGTGGTCACAGGACGCAAGGAATCCTACGCCACGGACAAGGGGACGGGCACACCAAACATCCTGATCGACGACAGGCCGATCAACATACAGAAGTGGCAGGCCGCTGGTGGATACGGAATACTGTACCAAGCAAACAGAGATTCATTAGATAAAGTAAAGAAAGGACTGGAAGGATATGCCAAAATACAGCGGGATCAATAGACCATACATGGCGGGTGAGATAGAGAAAACACCCCAAGAGAAGCAGAGGGAACTGGACGAGAAGATGAAGAAGTTCCTGGCCAAAGGCGGCAAGGTAGAGAAAGTCAAGGCACACAAACCCACCAAACAGCAAGAGCGCGACTGGACCATCTAGAGTGAGGCTCAGCAAGTTCTTCCGAGACCTGGCCAACAACACACCCAACGACTCGCAATTCAAATCCAAGAAGCGGGTAAATACCAAGAAGAAAAAGAAAAAGAAAAAACCTGTGATCAAAGAACCAGACACGGGATGGAGTGGCATAGTTTAATGGACGAACTAGAAAGGATCAAGAAACTAGCAGGTGTGGACAAGATCACACAGGATGACTCCATGGGCGAGAACCTGTCATACGTGGGCACGGCCAAGGCCCAATACCAACGCAAACACAATATCCGACCAGGTACAGACGAATGGTTCCGGTTATGGTTCGCACAGCCTAGACTGACGGGCGAGAACCCAATGCCCAAGAAAAAATAAGATAAAATTAAAACTTTTAAATAGCCTTATGTCAACCTTCGACACCAAAAAGAATCAGGCTATCTGTGTGCTTCCATGGATACACGAATATAGAACAATAGATGGCAATGTTGCTCCGTGTTGCCAGGGAGGCACTCTCAATCCTAGTGAGAGCATGGCAGATATCAGACAGCAGATGATCGAAGGAATAAAACCAAGAGCATGCGGATATTGTTATCGAAAAGAACAGGAATCAGGGTACAGTCCAAGACTGCAGGAAACAACCGATTGGCTTAAGAAGTTCGGGGAGCCTGACATAAACAACCCTAGTCTTCAGTTTATAGATGTTAGGTATGATCCAACCTGTAATCTTAAATGTAAGACATGCGGACCACACGATAGCACACTGTGGCAAAAAGAAAAAAAAATAAAGATATTAATCAATGAAACAAACAGAGAATATTTTAGTGGGGTGGATAAAAGGATACTGAAAAAAGTATACATGGCCGGCGGAGAACCAACATACATAAAAGGATACCAAGAATTTTTAGAAGAATTGTTCGTAGTAAATCCATCGTGTGAAGTAATAATAAACACCAATCTAAAAAAACTCCCAGAAGCATGGAAAAATGTCATAAAGAGATTCAAAAATCTAACCATCATATGTTCCTGTGATGCTATCGAGACGCTTGGAACCTATGTGCGGTATCCCTTGGGATGGTCTGAATTTAAAAACAATGTTGACTGGGTCAGTAAAAATGCCAACTTCCTGCAGTTCAACCTTGTGGCCAGTAACCTTACCACACACCGGCTGTTCGAGACATGCTCATGGATGAAACAGTATTCTAAAAACATCAACCTCAGTATTTTAACATGGCCAAACTATTTCTCAGAACACGCGGTTCCGTTGGAAAGTAGAGATGAATATATCGGAAATGTGACAAAGTTACTTAAATTTCCAGTATCAGTGCACTATGCCCTTAATTTCAGGAGTAAAATTCAATACCTCATTAAGAAGTATTCAGAATCAAAATATGATCAATCTCTAAAAGAGCGGTTGAAGTCCGAAATAACAGAGCAGGACAGCCATAGATCACTGAAACTACACGAAGTGGACAGTTTCCTTCATGGATGGATATACGGATAAATATCCGTATGCGAGCACAAGAATTCACAGAAACCAGTTGTAAGCGAACGAGAGCCAAGGAATGTTCATGTAGCAAGATCAACGCCATCACGGAAGGCGAGACCACCGTGATAGCACAGTGCGAACTAGAACACTCAGACACTATCAAAGGCACAATATTATTGATGCAGGCGCCAGGCACACCCACACTGATCAAAGGCACCATAACAGGATTGGAACCAGGCGAACACGGATTCCACATACACGAGTTCGGAGACATGAGCAAGGGCTGTGAATCCATGGGAGGACACTACAACCCAGACGATACCACACACGGTGATCTAGACCAAGGACACGTGGGAGACCTTGGCAACATCACTGCGGATGACAATGGCACAGCAAGTTTCTCTATACAAGCCAACAGAGTTGATCTGATCGGAGAAAGATCTGTTGTTGGAAGAGGACTGGTTGTGCATAGTGATCAGGATGATCTAGGTAAAGGTGGTGATGAAGAGAGTCTGAAAACAGGCAACGCGGGTGACAGGCTCGCATGCGGTGTGATAACACTGAGGGCTACCAAATGAAGTTCTTAATTTTCAACGGAAGCCTTAAACCCAACGAAGAATCTAACACGTTCGCAGTGTGCAAGATGACACAGTTGGCATTCCAGAAACTGGGCCACGAGTGTGAGATCATAACACTGAGAGAACTAGATTACGAGGGTGCTACAGCAGACGTGGATGACGAACTGAAACCGCATCTGATGAAGATGTTCAAGGCGGATGGAGTAATATTTGCCACACCCATATGGTGGGGACAGCACAGTTGCCACATACAGGCCATGCTGGAGAGATTGGATCCCATATACTCATGGGCCAAGGACAACGGATACCAACCCATGTACAACAAGGTGTTCGGAAGTCTGATATCCGGAGGCGGAGACGGATTCCAACACATACACGGGGTGCTGTATTCGGCGGCCGCCAATTTTGGTTTCACCATCCCACCACAGTGCAACATAGAATCTAAGGCACAGGGCCTGGACGAGATAGTGGCGGACGATGCTACGCTGGAACAGGTCAAGAACTGCGTGACCAACATGACGGTGTGGGCAGACACACTACAAAAAAATAATCCAAGCCGAGAGGCCAGACACGGAAGCGTTGACATCAACGAGTCCTGGAGTGCCAAATACAAGAAATCTATCAACTGCTCGAATCCAAAGGGATTCTCACAGAAGGCACACTGCGCGGGCAGGAAGAAACGTAATAAATAAGCACAATGACTCCGGAAATCAAACTAAAGGCAAAACAGGCATTCGCAGACAGTTACCTGTTCTACCTACAGGCGCACTACTACCACTGGAACGTGGAAGGCAGGCACTTCTCACAGGACCATGATTTGTTTGGTAAAGTTTACGAAGAGGTCTACGGAGAACTGGACAAGTTCGCAGAAGAGATCAGGACCTTGGGCACATACGCACCAGGTGTGTTCGACCGTTTCATGGATTTGAGCCAGATCCAACAAGAGGCCAGAGTGGTGGATGCGGAAGAGATGTACTCCAAACTGATCGAATCAAACACAAAAGTCATAGAGATCTTGACCGAACTGTTCGAGATACTGGAAGCAAATAGGTTACACGGCTTCGCTGACTTCATTGGTGGCAGGATCGACGCACACAACAAACATCAGTGGATGCTTAGAAGCACACTGAAGTAATGAAGATCCGAGAGATAGTCTACACAAAAGATCCCAAGATAGTACATCCAGACATCAACAGGATACTAGATAAGTACCAAAAGAGAGCCAAAGGCAAGAGGACGATGGGATACCATTCCATGATGGCATACCCATTCAGAGTCAAATGAAAATCCGAGAATTCATCATAATGCCACACACTGCAGACCCAATGGGTCTGATCCATAAACCAGGTAAAGGACCCAACAACAGGTTTGACTTCAAAAACAAAGGTAACAACAGAGCAAACGAAGACACTTCTGATGAAGCATGGGAACTTCTAGGACAGAAAGATCCTGCAATTAGGAAATATGTTGCTGACCTAGGTCTGCAGAACGACCAAGCATCAGTCAACAAAGTGGTACCTATGATTGATAAAGCCAGACAATCACAAATCAATCCGTCACAAATACCGCAATTAAAAAATTTAGCGAATAAACCAGCAGACCCTCAAGCACTTAGAAATATATTGAAAATAAAAGGAACGCCACAAGCACCTGAACAATTTGCAAAAATAATGCAGGCGAGAGATAGAGCAGAAGGCCGATCAAGAGGATACGATGTAGGCAAACTTATTAATGCCATAAGCACAGGAAATTATGATCCACCGGTTGTGCTTAAATTACCAAGTGGAAATTATGTGATAGGTGGCAGAACAAGATTATATGCCGCACTGGCCTTGAACAAACCAATTAATGTGAAAGTTTTAGAAGCCGCGGGCGTGGGCATAGTCACGAAACAGAACGCCACAAAAGATGTGCATGTTGGCGGTGAGTACATGAACGTCAAGAAGCTCAAACTGGCCAAAGAGAACTTCGCGGACGGGAAGAAAAAAGGCAAAAGCAGACCAGGTAGGGTCAAACGGGCAGGTGCCAGTTGCAGAGGTTCAGTGAGCTCATTGAGAAGCAAAGCCAAGAAGTACAGTGGCGAGAGGGGCAAAATGTACCATTGGTGTGCCAACATGAAGTCAGGACGTAAGAAGAGCAAATAATTACTTCGTAATGGAGTTTTTTCTAGTATTAGCAATTGAATTCAAGAAATACAAAAAACCAGCAAAACTGACTATACACGTTGGTGATCATTTTGTTGATACATTCTTTCTTGAACGCGATTATCCTTGCACGACTAAAGATATTCTCCCGTTCATTGAAAAACGATGGTACAATAGTTTTGGCCAACCCAATCTTAGATGGTTGTGGCTAAACCAAAGATTAACCGGAATAGCCAAATTTTGGAAAATATATAGACTGAACGGACAACTGTTGAAAGACAACGTAAGGATCGAAGTGGAAAACTCAAATAATGATTATACAAACGGTTTCATGACCAAGAACTCACTGATTAAATTTTCCCAGGTAAGTCTATTTGAAAAAGATCTTGTCGAAAATAATGGAGAAAAAATGGTCAAGTCATTTATAAAATTACGTAACGGTCGTGAAAAGTTCAGGGCAAGGAAAAAACTTAAAAACGACCCACTTCCTAAATTACAAACTGGCTTTGTTCGTCCACAATGGCCTAGTCCTGAATCCTTTTATATTCAAGGGAAAAAACAGCACACCGAAGAGAAAAGCATCAAAAACACAAGATGGTGGATAGGAGGAAATTTTACAGCAGAGTTTCCTATTGTGAAAAAGCACTATACCAAACACCTTGGTCCGGCCGGGGATAAAACCCAAATTGGCTTAATACAGGGCATTGAAGGGCATGACTTAATGCTCGCATTATACAAACCACTACTAAATATTTACAATGAAAATTAACGAAATATTGATTAGAGAACAGGCCACTGCTGGTGCCACTTCAGCGGGCAACATAGCCACAGTGGTGTCACCACACATCGCGATTGGTAAAGATAGATTCACTAAAGCATACACTGGCACACCAGGAAGATCAGGCACACGGGCACCGAGACTGCCCAAGATCACACAACCCAAGAACCCAGATGGCACGGCCAAGGGCGCACACAACTTACCGGGTGTGAACCTCATGGGCGGACCATTGGTCAAGAGATAATGACTGTACTAATATTAGAGAACGATTGGGCCGTGATGTGTAAGAACTGCGGTTGCGATTCGCACTGTGACACCACATGCACACGCACGGAGCGGCACTACCCCATAGACGGCTACATGGAGTACCCCGTAGAGGTGTGTAGGCAGTGTAGATGTGAGGCCTGCGAAGCATAAATACTGACACTATGAGATTCCACGAATTCAAATCAGAGATCAACGAAGGCGCTGACTTCTACGGCTACTTCAAGACCAAGGATGGCACGTACTCGTATCCAAAGAACATGGAATTCGAGATCGGACACGTCAGCAACGTCACAGCGAGATCCATATTGAGCAGTATCGGATTGGACGCGGACTTCGAGAACACCAGTCCATACCCCATAGATGAATTCTTACAGACCACGCAGAAATACCTAGACACCAATGCGGCCAACAAGGACACGGTGCAGTATGACAACGTGGAAGCGGTGCACCAAGAAGCCACAAGATTCAAGAAAGAACATCCAGAAATAACACACGTGGGATTCAACTAGGATGAAGTTCGAGGACATACACACCCTCATGCAGAAACCGGACGTCAAGCCCGACACCTACGAGGCCGGAATGGCACTCAATCAATTATTGAAGATCGGCACACACGCCATCAAGATCCACAACATGATCAAGGACGATCAGGAGATGGAGGCATGGGTCGCAAAGAAGATCGATTTGGCATCAAACTATGTCAAGAGCGTACACGGTTACACGGCGGGTTCAAAGGCAGGCACATACGATGATGACGGCATGTCAGAGGCAAGATTACAAAGCAACTGGACGGTGTCATTCCAAATGCCCAAAGGAAATCACAGAAGAAACAGTTTTGTTAGTAAAGATGATGCAGAAAAATTTGCCGACACAGTGAAAAGCAAAGGCGGAACAGTTGATTCGGTAAAATTGATAACAGGTAAAAACGCAGACGACTTGTCCACATCTATCAGATCGTTGGGAGAAGACGCGGGCGAGGGACACATGAGCAAATCACAGTTGTACCAGACCGCCAAGATGGCCATAGAACTGTTGGACATGATCAAGAAAGGTGATGACCTAGAGGGTTGGGTTCAAACAAAATTAAATCTAGCGGCGGACTACCTACAGGCGGTGTACCACTACGAGGACTACCAGAAGTTGAACCCATACAGGGAAGAGATTGACTCTAACATATTACACAGACACGCGGGCATCATACAGAAACACCTGGACGAGATACTGGAGAGGAAGTGCAGGGCGGAGGACGTGGACACCAAGCCGGGCATGATGAGGATACTGAAGAAGAGGGTGAACGAGGTGGAGAAGGAACTGGCCAAGAAGGGCAGGGAACACACCAACGAGGGCGTGATCACGGAAGATCCAAGGGCCGTGGGCAGGGCACTGGCCAACCTGAAGTACGCCAAGGCGATGGCCAATGGCATAATGAAGGGTGATGACATGGTGTTGCTGAGACCGAAGGCGCAGGCATTCCTGAGCTCAGCGGATGAGACCATAGAATTACTGGACAAGATGTACGCGGGACCAACCAACGAGGACGCACACCTGGAAGAGGGCATGAAGGAGTGGGCCAAGAGGTTGGCCATGGCGGGAGTCATCGTGGCGGGATTGGCGGGCATAGGTTCAGTCAATGACGCCATAAACAATTCCGTGCCAGCGATCAAGGCCATGAACACCGCACTGGAGATGGCAGAGAAATCAGGCAACGATGACCTGGCAAAAATGATAGAGAAAGACCTAAGGGACGCCAAAGTTAGGTTGGATTCTGGCAGGGATCTACCGTACGTCAAAGATCTACAGGACAAATACGCCAAGTTCATGACCACAGAGGGCCTGAATTTCGAATCAAGACTGGCAGTCAGGCTAGAACAACGCATTAAATAAATCCGTAACATTTATAAATAGTCATATGGCAACAGAAACAAGTTTCAGAGACCTCGTAGCACGTTTAAACGCAATGAGCAACATCACTCCAGAAGAGGAGAGGGCCCAACTGATGGAAGCGGCGGGCAAGGCACCCAAGGTGCTGGACGACAAGGACATCACTTTAGCGGACATTGCCAAGTTAGCGGGCATCAAGGAATACGTTGAGCCAGCGAAGGTTTCGGCGAAAGCAGAGAAACTGGTTGAATCCATAACCGCAGAACCAAAAGCGGAATCAGTGATCACCAAAGCCATACTAGAATCAGACGCTGATGACTCGATCTCTACCTCAATCAAGAAGACAATGAACGAGGAATCAAACAGATTAGACAAGATAGCAGAATTAGAAGCACAGTTGGCAGAACTGAAATCAGCTCAGAAGGAAGAACAGACGTACGACACCAAATCATTCAAGGAAGTTGTTGAGAAGGACATCAAGGAATACATCAAGAACGCAGAAGATTCAGCGTTGGTTGAACTCTACAACACCATCTCGGACAATGAGGCAGTGTACAACGAGGAATCATCAAGCATACTGGTCAAGACGCCAGACACGGCAGAGATCATAGCGGACGCGGAAAAGGCGGAAGCACCTGAAGAGGACAAGATCGACGAGAAGGTGGTGGACGGTGTGCAGACGGACAGGAACACATCTGAACCACACAGACCAGAGAAGGCGGACGACAAGGAAGCCGAGGACAAGTCAGACGACGACGCGGAAGGCGAAGTGCCAATGCTGGACCCAGAGTTCGATGACGAGGACATGGGCGAGGACGTTGAACTGCCCACAGAAGACCGTTTCACGAACGATCTAGACCCACAGAAATAATCACCCAAACTTTTTAAATACGTGTATGAGACTGCACGTCACAGACAATCAATTCGACCCCAATCCCCATTGGTCAGAGAGCATTAAGAGTGTGTTCGCGTGTCCACCCAAGGAGACCGTGGAGTTCTTCGACCAGAACGGCTATGACCTCACCAAGTTGGAACAACTGTATGCTGTGGCCAATGGCGCTAATACCACACGACATCGTAATTCGGAACACATCACCTTGAGGCAGACCTGGTTCGAGGACGACTCGCCTGAACACGGCGCACACATCAACCATGCCGTGATGTTCGAGAGGAAGGGCTACTCGGGAGAGGCGCTACAACAACTGACCACGTGGGCGGGCTACAGGCCACAGTTCCACAAACTGACGGCCATGCGACCCAAGTGGGGACTGGACTTCAGCATAGACTACGCGGACAGGGATGGCAACGTGTTCGAACTCTTACACTGGGAGTATGACGGGTTCGAGCATGACGAGATACAGGCCAAGAAAACGAAGATGGAGGAGTTCCTGATCAACCAGGACTGGCCAGATCGCGCCCGTGTGATGCTGACGCGCAAGGAGGAATGGCACTCATTGGGCTTCTTCGAGCAGAGTGAGTGGAAAACACGCTTCTTTGGCATCGAAAAAGAACGTTTCAAGATGGTGCTGTGGAAATAAATACACTAAATGAGCACCATACCCTACAACTACGGCAAGTACATAGACGACAAGGTGTCAATGAGCAACAGTGGCACGGTGGACGCGGGCAGACAGGCGCAGAGCCCGGCCAGTGCTGGTAGCAGGGGTCTGGCCAAGACAACACAATT
>Ga0222719_10003261_pt1 | contig 14497 bp, 19 predicted proteins | sample C33_34DmetaG_FD_165039 | JGI IMG/M metagenome (GOLD analysis project Ga0222719, IMG submission 165039) | Estuarine water microbial communities from San Francisco Bay, California, United States - C33_34D | ecosystem: Environmental > Aquatic > Marine > Unclassified | place: USA: California...
CAAGCGATTCTGTACAACACCACTCATAATTTCTGTCTGAGCAGCATTTAAAATTTCACCACGATATTTCATTTGTTCTGTACGACCGGGTTTTACTGTTGCTACTTTTGATTTTGGAAATTTAGCTCCTGTACGTAAACCAAGAGAAGAAATGTAAGCGTAATTGCGGCGAGTAAAATCTTGACAGCTACAACAATAACGAGTACCCGTTTGTAAAAATCTCCCTGGTTCAAATGGTATACGTGCAGGTGTCTGAAGAACACCATCTTCTGTTGATTGAGTTGAGCCTAGTTTTCTTACCTTCATGACACCTGTATCTTGATCAATATCTGTCAGGATTGCTTGAACAAAGCCATAACGTTTTGCTGTCAAGGGATCACGTGTCTCAGAGTCAACTGGGACGCCAGAAACAGTAACAATTGTATCTTCTAAAGTGTCGCCATTAATAGGTTTGATTGGTGTGCCAAATGGTAACTTGACAAATAAAGGTGGTGGTACAGGATTAGTTGAATCAAATGTTCCGCTTAATTGTATGTACCAAAAGTTCTCATTATCTTGACCACTTGACATGAAGGGTTGATCAAACGGAATCTCACCTGAAACAGCTAGCTTTACACCAAACTGATCTTCTAAGTTATCAAAGCGTAAGTTACCTGCATTGATTCTTCCAGCCCAATGCATACCATATTCTTTGTTCTCCGTAAGAAATCCTTGAAGAGCACCACTAATAAAAGGTGCACGATTACCAATTACAGGAATACCACCTAAAGGTACTTCATATTTAAAGTCATAGAAAAAAGGACGTTGAACACCGTTAGCTGCAGCTAGTTCCCATCCTCTTCGCCATCGTGCCCAGGCTGATTCTTTATTACTCGTGTAAAGAGAGTCTGGAACACTGCCACCATAAGCTCCTTGTACAGGCTTTACTTTATACTTCTGTAGTTTTGGAGCTTCATTTTTACTAAACGAAAAAGACCCAAAGTTTCCAAAGTTTCCTCCAGGTCTTTTTCGTTTCATTTTAATAGTAGCCGCCTTGAGCAATTACATGAGCACCAGGAATATAACCAGAGGTATTGTTATAAACGCCTTGCTGAAGAACACCTACGTAAAGACGATCACCGCGTTGAAGATTGATACCACGTTCTTTCAATGGAGTAGCTGGCCCCAAGCCAGCTGTATTACCTGCGGCTGGAATAGGAGCCAACAATTCAGGCATCACGTCACTGCAATCAACACTACCTGAATTCAACGGTACAGTCTTACTGAACAGTACGGTGTAGTCTCCATCAGCTGGAATGGGTACTGACGTTCCACGGGTGTGGTAACAAACGAAGGTTACCATTGGAAGTGTCGTTTGAGCTAAAGAGTTGTAGCTAAAACCAGATGTAGTAGGAGTAGCTAAACCGCTAAAAGTAATGTCTGTATTTGGCCCTTCGTAAATAACTGAGCCTGTATAGGTGTAATAACCAATGCCACTTTCAGCTGGGGTGGTAAGAACCGCTGTATCTTCTACATAAATAACTTGTCCGCTAACTACACTAATGTTTGTTCCTGATGTAGAAGCATTAATTACATAATCTTGCTGGGAGACATTTGAGTAATTATCTCTTACAATCCGAATAGCATCAATAATACCTCCACTGTTATTATCAGAGCTGAGGTTTGCATCCATATCAACGACTAAAGCAGGGTTTTGTCCACCCTGTACATTCAAATCATTAGGTGTACCAACGATTTGATTAGTGATTTTAGCTCTTGCAATAAGCGGACGATCAACAAATACTGGTTGCTTGTTGGTATTAGTAGCAGTCATCAGAGGAAATTATAAAGAGCAGAGGGATCTAACTTACCTGATCCAGATGCAAGCATACTATCCATCATAGCAGTAAGCGGATCTTTAGTTTGTTGTCTTTGCATTAAAGAAGCAAACAATTGATTAGTTAAATTAGGTTGTTGTTTTTTCTTTTTACCTTCACCTGAATAGTAATTATTAATCGTTAATGGCCCAGTGGTTTGACTGGTTGTTGCATCTGGCATTTCATATGTTTGCCCTGCATACTTTGTATCACCATGCCCTGATTTACCTAGGACGTTTCCTTGTTGGTCTGTAACAGAACCATAAACACCATAGTCAGGTGCTTGAGAAATAGTAGGTGTACGTCCTTCTTCTACTGCTAAATAGATCGGTGCACCTTCTGCACTCTTGTCCCAGACATCTGTTCCTTTCGGTGCAAAGTAATCAAAGGAACGGAAACCTTCTCTTGGTGCATGTGCTCCAGCTGCTTTTTGTAATAAGGCTACTTTTGCTGCCATCTCAGCCTTAGGGTTATATGCGGCATAGCCCATCCCTTGATTAGAGAAGACAATATTGCGCCCCTGTTGACTGTACAGATTAGCTTTTGAATCAAACCTTCCTACAATATCTTCCCATGGGAGAGAAGCTGAATACTTACTATCGATGTGATATCCCGTGCCAGAACCCATCCTTCCTTTAGGACCAGTTACACCAATTTGTACGGGGCGGTAATAAGTCATTCTTCTAGTTTAATTGATTAAATCAAGGCAGTGGATAAAGCTTTCCACTACCTACACCACCCTTTAACATTCGATTCAACATAAGATCCAAAGGATCACTGGATTTATTTTGTTGGTTCATCAAAGAAGTAAATAATGTTTGAGTTAGATTTTTATTCTTTTTCTGTTGTGTTTCAGTGCCATCACCATAATAGTTATTAACAGTAATAGCACCTGAGTAACCGTTAGGAATTTCTGTTGTTAGATCACCTTTGTAGTCTGCAAGAAAACCATCTGGATTAATAATTGATGGTCCAATCTCTTCTGCAGTTGGAGTAAATTTATCTGCTGCACCTGAACGATGCACTGACCAAGCACCTAAACCTTGTTGATCATAAATAGCTTTAGCAGCTTTAGCGTTAGTTAAAGGGTCAAACAACTCTTCGTTACTTGCCAAGCCTAAATTTTTTCTACGCTCATTTCCCATTCCACCGAGCATATTGATTTGAAACAAGCCATAGCTGTTATCTCCAGTTGCTGCATTAGGGTTATGCGCCCTTGGATTTAAGCTGGATTCTGCGTTTGCAATACCAACCATTCTTGGGATAGTTGCTTCATCAAAACCTGCTTGCCTAAGTAAATTTGCTACTGCTTTATTATTTAGAGGATTAGGCATAATGCAGACGGCGATTGATAAAAGACCACAAATAAAATTCAAAACAATTAAGGTTTAAAACGTCTAGAAGCAGTTACAGCAGCCAATGCTTTATATCGCGGTGACTGTTCTTCAGCTGGTTCAAAAGGATTATACATGGGGTTAACATCTAGATTTTCAATATTTTGTACCTTATTACCAAATGCAGTAGCTTGTGCTGCATCTTTTTCAGTCATTGACCTTGGTGCTTGAATACCACCTTGAACAATAAAGTCTTCAGGTGTTTTTTGATAACGCTCAGGGAACGTAGCTGCCATCAGAGGGTTATAAGATTCCTCATACATCTGTGGATTAGCAGCTTGATGGATTGACATCCCCAGGTCTCTTACTGCATCCATCTCTTCTTGCGTCGTTGCCTTAGCTCTACCTTGCTCGTATTCAGCCATCTTTTGCTGCAGTGGATTAGCTACAACAGCTTCAGGGGAGGACGGTAAGTTATTAGGAGGATTGTTTATGGTAGGTGCACCAGGTAATAACTCAGGAGGTAAATTTTCAAAAACAGACTCTGCAGGAGTGATGCCCATTTTCCGCTTCTGTGCAGGAGACATATTCTCTTGTTGGCGTCTTGTCTCTGCTTCATAAGCTTTCCTCTGTTCTGGTGTCAGTGCGTCCATGGTTCCATGTGCTGTGCTTACTGGAGCTAATCCTTCAGCAGCTGCAAATAAAGCACCAGCGCCAATCAGAGATTTAGCAAGCACACCACCAGGGATAAAAGGAAGTGCTTGAGTAGCTGCACTATCATAATCACCTTTACTTAAAGAATCGACAATACCAGCACCCAGTAATCCACGTCCGATATTACGTACAGAAGGCATTGCAGACCCTGCACGAACACCATCACCTAGTTCTGTTAGGCCGGTTCTATTGATATCTCTTAGGTTAGCTCTTCCTTTAGGGCCTAAATTTCTAAGGGTTTGCTTATACCCTTGCGCTGATGCAGGATTAAAATTTCTTTGCAGAAAATTACCGGTGCGTTGCATGAACTTACCTGCAAGAGGTGATTTTCTTGCTGTGTTAAAAAGCTTTCCAGCTGCTCCTAATAGTCCCATGATTATCTGTAATTAACGTGGAGGTAAAGGTTGGCACCAACTGCGGTATCAGCTGGGCCTGGTAGAGCCATGATGAACTCTGCTCCAGAACGTTCATATCGATAACGTGCCTGGAAAGGATCTTTATAGTTAGGTACGTAAAGAATCTGTGCAAGACGATTAGTCTCATACAGATACACTTCATCCCATAACTTTAAAGCATCCTTGACATTGCTGGATCGAATCGTACGATCAACGTCTCCAACAATGCCTTCAACTCTTGTGCTCGGTGGTCGAAAATCTGTTTCGTAAGAAGCTAATTGCGTCTTGCGTTCAGCTGCATCACAACGTTCGATCTGATAAACAATCTTATCAGCAAACACTGAATCCGGTACGGAATTCATTGCTTCTTCTAAGCGTGCATAGTCACCTGCTGGGACACTAACAATGTAGTAACCCAAATGGTATCTAATACGACTCTTGTTAAAGTTGGATAATTGTGACACGTTCCACAACCGTATCCTTTCATTATAAATTAAAAAAGCCCCGAAGGGCTTTTATCAAACACGGACAAGGTCTGCAGCAAATACAGAATCCCAATCAACCCGTGAAATCTGTCGCAACTGTTCAAGATTGTTGAATCTTTCACCCGACAAAGAAGATTGCAAATCTTTGATATCTCTGGCTGTTTTTATACCAACTCCTTTAATATGATCAGCGATCATTTGAGCAGTTGCGCCGTTGATGTTTAAACGAGTTTCAGTTGGGAATTTGCGTGGTTCATCGCCTTTTGCTGCATCCTTAACTTGAAGACTTTTGACTTGTTTTGTCGCTTGTTCATCTGGGACAAGTTCTGTTTTATATACAGTGAAGACTTTACCGTCCTGGTCTTCGACCATGAACCAATCTCCCTCGTCCCATTCAGTCACAACTTTAAGTCGTGCCCCTGTTCTGTTATGTTTATAAAGCATAGGACCAGCATTTATTTACTGGTCCTATCTTAGCTTTATTTATTGAACTTTTACAAAATCAATTAGAAGCGATTTTGTAGGGAAGGTACTGCTCAAGGTCATCGTACTCAACAGGTACATCAGGCTGGACGAAGCAGACTTCAACCAGGATGTAACCATAACGACCAGCTGCCTTATCAGCATCAGAGATAGCCCAACCACCGTTAGTTGCAGTGGAGTTAGTAGCTGCCTTTGAATAGACGCGGAACGCTTGATCAGCCGTGTACTCCTTATAGAGCATCGGGGTGGTCAAAGTCGTAGCAGTCTGGAAGGGGTTAGTACCCAGGCCACCGGTGCCTGCAGGGATGTTATTAGCTACGGCAGTAACGTTAGCGCCTTCTACAACACCAGAAAAGGTTGTAGGAGCAGTAGCGGTACCAGGACCGAAGCCGATCACTTGAGTGGCACCTGAAGTGGTGAGACCATCAAGAGCGACACGTCCATCGTCCCAGCCGCTGGCGACTGAAACAGAAGAACGATAAACATAAGCAGGACGGTCAGCAGTAGCGCCGACAACCATGCCAGTGATGTTTACGCGAGTGTCATCATTCTTATAAGGAGAAGGAATGATAACGTCAGCAGTGGTCACATAACCGTCACCAGAAGCATTGGTTACAGGAACGTAACCACGTAACTGGAAAAAACGCCAACCAGGATTGGCCAGTACAGAAGTAGGGCCACCCTTGGAACCATCATTAGTTCCACTCTCATTGGTATCAATGTTCTGATACCAACCGTTAAGCGGCTCAGCCATATCGGCTGGATAAATTTTCTTAGCAGATAAGTATGCCATTTACATTCTCAGTAGAGGTTTATAGATATAACTTAAACCACGCCATCGTCAGACAGGAAGCTGAATGCAGTCGTGATGAAATCCTTGTTCAGAACCTCGAAACCTGCATACAGTTGCCAGATCAAGATGATGAAGCGACTAAAGTCATCGTTGTTGTTGATGAGCACTTGTGCGTTTGGACCGCCGATACCAACACCAACTGCCTGAGGACCAAAGAAGTAACCTTGTGCAACTTCCTCAGAAGCATAATTAGCACCTGCATCGAATGATGCGTTAACACTCTTGTTAGGGAAGTTGGTTGACTCGAAGAACTTAACACCCTCGAACTGAACGCCAGTAGGCATGACGGGCTCACCAGCAAGGAAGTAACCTTGGCCAGCTTGTGGTCCCATGTAGAAACTGGAGTTGTTAGGCATCATGGGGTTAGCCATGTACATGCCTTGTCCAGGATTGCCTGCGTAGCGAGCAATCTCACGGAAGTCTTCGTCACGACGCAGATGCATCATGAACACAGGATCGCAAATACAACGATACAGACCATCAGCGAAGGTTGGTACGTTGCGCTTACGAAGATCTTTTACGACTTCGAGAAGGTCGGTACGAACAGAAAACTGTTGTACTTGTGCAGTATATTCTGCAGCGGTATAAGAGACACGGCCTTGGGTATCCTTAGCCTTATCGCCAGCAAAATAGTAACCACCTTGGGTAGAAGATGATTGACCTTGTGCTTCTGCTTTTGCAAGCTCGTCAATGAAGACGCGGTCACGCCAACGACGATAGTCATCAAGCAGCGTCAAGCTACCGATGGACTGGTGGAACATGTTCAGGTTGCCGGTATCAAGCAGCAAACGCTGAGCAGTGATCAGAGTTTCACGAGCAATCTTAAAGGTAGAAGGCTGTGTAGGATCACTTGGGTCCGCAGGGCCGGTGTACTCTTTAAGCACAACAAGCACTTTCTCTTTAGTGATGTTGCGGCTATTAGCAGTACCGATAGTTTGATCTGAGATACGCTCGCGGCTATCCTTGGTGCCAGGCGTTCCCCAGAACTTGTAGCGATCCAGCTGCACGGTCTGGCCAGGCTGAGAGGTGAAGTCATGTACGACCACAGGCTCAACGGCCATTTCGCAAATGTAAGCGGGATGGGGGCGGTATAGTTCCGCACCTAAAATCTTAGGAAAATCGTTGTCTAAGAACACAGTCTTTTATCCTCCAGTTCGCAGGAATAGTTTTGTCGGATGAAAGATCGGACAAAAAGTCCTATCTACATTAAATTTTAGCAGTTTGTAATACATGCATTAATTAATACATAGGTAACTGCTGGGTTTGCATACTCATACGCGAACCCTGTGTGTTGCTTGAGCCAGGTGATTCAGGATCAATAGCGAGACCAGCCATGTTTCCAAGGTTGGCAACACCACCACCAATCTGTCCACCCAAGCCACCAGCTGCTAATAAACCAGTGCCTACAGCAGCGCCGCCAGCATAAGGGGCAGCTGTTGCAGCCATGTCAATCAAGCGACCGGCTTGAGATAACTGTTCTTCAGTTAACGGCTTCTTTTTAGGGTTTTGTGCTCTATTAGTAGTCCCTTTTGCAAGACGCATATTTAAATATTCGTCTGCTGCAGTGGGTGTAGTAGCTTTTTTAATAGCCGGAATTTGTGAGCCAACACCAGCTCCTAAGGCACCAGCACCTAATGCTTCTAGAGCAATACGTGCAGCACCTTTTTCTCGTCCTTCTTCAGAAGCGAGGTTTCCTCCAACAGATAAACCGGCGGTAGCAAGACCACCGGCTGCTGCTGACTGAAGAGGACTACTTGAAACGGCGTTTAGAAAACGCCCTGCAAGTTGTCTCATTCGATCACTCCATTACAAAGAGCTTATTAGCAATCGCTTGAGGAGAAGCTTGGTTGATAACACGCCAGGCTTGGCTAGGATCTTGATCCATCTGTTGCTTGAAAGAACCCCAGAAATCTTGGGGAGCTTGTGGTGCACTTGCTTGTGGGGGAGCAGGTAGACCAGCAACATTATTTTGCTGCATAGGAACAGCAGCAGTTGGATAACCAGGAGTAGCTAACTCAGCTTCAGATTCATACACGGGGTATGGACCTTCAGGACCAAAGAACTTAAGTGTATAGTCACTCAAGATATCAGGATTAGTAAGCATCTCGTTATAAGCGAGATTCTCTTGGTGCTCAGTGATCATGAAATCAGCTGCACGAGCAAACTGATGCTGAGCTTCTTTGCCCCATGCAATAGAACTATCAACTACGCTTTCGAGATTTAGAGCGTACTGATTTAGAATTGCTGGTGCTTCGGTCCCGTAGTTTTCCACTACCATCCGACTCTCTGGACTCCAGTCCAGGACTTCCGCTACGTCCGCCAACGAGCTGACTGAGTAGGTTGGGGAAGAGTTGTTGGATGAGGTCTGGCTTGTTTGCGAGATCTGCGGAGCCGATTGCCCCCAAGTTGGTGCCTGGGATGGACTCGCCTGAGTACCCCAGTTTGCCTGGGTATACTGAATCGGAGCCTGATCCTGGACCTGTGATGGTGCTCCCTGGAACGGGGATTGCACCGGGCTGCCCAACAGGTTCACCACCTTGTTGAACGCCGATTCCCATGGATTCCCCTGGGGTGCCATCGAGTCCTGGGATTGGGGGACGGATGGAGACGGGGCGGATTGGTAACTGGTAGTTCCCTGAGGTGCCGCCTGGGGAACCGCCTGGGGGAAGTACGTTCCCACCGGAGCCTGAGCCACTGGTGCCACCGGAGCTTGCGGGGCTGCCGCCACGTAATTGCTTGGTGCCACTGACTGAGGGCTCGTCTGTGGGATCGATTGGACGGTAGCGTCCTGCATAACTCATCTCCTTTTGTAACGCTTCTAGGGTTCGATACAGATAAGGTGTTAGGTCTAACCTTGGGTCTGCCGCCATGGGCAGATCTGGGGCCTGAGGGTGAGGGGTCTGCATCATGCCCCCTACCAAACGAGAAAAAGCTGAATAAGCTCCTTGTAATTCGTTTACCATCCTGAACGGGAAGCCCGAAAGCATCTCCGCTCTTTCCTCATCTGTTTTTGATGGGAAAAGATATTTCAGTGCTTCAATGCTATCAACACCTAACTCTTGTAGGTTTCGTACAACAATTGAATTGTTTAAAATATCTTGCGTTGATTCTTCGTAGACAGGGCCTAACCAACGCCACTGTATTGTAATATCACCATCAGGGATTAAACCTTTAACTCCGGGTGGAATCATCTTTGCTTCCACGCAAGCCATCAATAGTTTCTTGAGCATATCTTCGTATTGAAGCATTGCTTGCTGATAAAGCTGCTCTTCTTCTGGACCGGCATTCTCTGAAGGAGGAACAGGCTTCTCAAATTTTGCTGCTGCAGCTAACGTATCTTTAAAAAGCTGTTCTTCTTGATAAATAATAAGTTCTAAACAACGACAGATACCATGTGTGTAAATAGAATTAGCTTTCTTTTTGCTAGTTGCTGCAACACGTCCAAATAGTGATTTGTATTCAGTTGCAGTTACACCAGCGGAAATTGAGAGTTCGTCTACACCACCTAAGGAAGTTAAGATCTCTTCTCTGAACTGACGTACAAAAGCATTCTGGTCTCCAGAGATAGCATCTGGAACAATGTAGCCAACACGATCATTGGGTTCAAGATTAGCGATAACCCGTGGAACACGCATCTGACCATCTAATCCTCGACTGATCGGATCTTGCTTAAAAGTAGACCTGCTCATCGAGGCCATACTTGTAAAGCCTGAGTTTGCTGCAATCGATGGACGTTGTGGGCCAGAGTCAGAATTACCTGGTTCCATTAGGTCTGTCTTTGGTCTAGACGACAGCAACGTAGGATTACCAAAGAACTGTAAGTTCTTCTTCATGTTGCGGACAAGATCATCATGAGCAACAATATGGTTTGCCATTTGATCAAATTCACCGCTACCATCCATGGTGAATCCCTTGGGATTGTTGAAGATTTCAACGCAAGGAATAAAACGTAATTGATTAGGGAACTTCTTTGTCTTCCCTGGCATTACAGCATTTACATTATCAAAAGACATCTCGCCTTCTGAATGAGTCTCTTCAATAGAGTTTGCTTTAATCGATAGTCGGATATAACGTTTCTGGCCTGGTGTGTCTCCTGGCTTCGTACCTTGGACTGAATCAAGGCCACCAATGCCCATGTCTTGATAAATATTTGCTTTACCAGTCTTGACCTTATAGCTATAGATGATTACGACTTCTTCTAGTTCACCATCGACATTGTAATAAGAGCGATACTCATGGCTACGGAAAAAATAGAGACGATAATTATTCTCAGTAGGCCGGATGTAAAAAAGCCCTTTTCCATCGCAAAGAAAGTAATCCCAAATAGAATCTAACCTTGTATCTAACTTGTTATATTTAATTACCTTACTAATAAAGTCCTTGCGCTGATTACCGAAGTTATCTTGGGCAGGAAAAAACTCAACACCTTGGCGAATACCAAAGAGTTTCATCTGTGCAATATGACTGGCAACAATGCCCGTATCAACATACTGTCCACCATCACGCTCGATGTAGGAATCAATAATCTCTTTAATACGGCCAGTTACTTCAGACATTATTTCCCAGATTTTGATTTATACATTCTAGCAGTTAATCTGAAACTTTGCTAAAATTAGATCCCAACAACAATACCTATGGTTTCTTCGGAAGAAATTGCAGAAACTTTTGAATACAAAAACGGAATCATATATTGGAAATGCGATCGAGGCACACGTATTAAAGCCGGATCCATTGCTGGGTCTAAAAAAGGTAATAGAGGATACGTAAAAATTAACTATAAAAGAAAACACTATAAAGCGCATAGAATTGTTTGGTGCCTTTGCTATGGTGAATGGCCACCAAATAACTTACAAATAGACCATATCAATCACATTCGAGACGATAATAGAATTGAAAATCTAAGAATAGTAACACACAAAGGTAATCAAGAAAATAATATCGGTAAAGGCTATAGCAAAGTAGGTAAAAAATGGTTGGCAAGAATTGTAGTAAATGGAAAAATTAAATATCTGGGTAGCTTTGATACACCAGAAAAAGCTAATGCAATTTATTTAAAAGCAAAGAAACAATACCATCCAAATGCAAATATTTAATTTTTATTTTTATATCTCCTTGCTGCCCTTCCAGCCTTTTTTGCTTTCTCAGTATTTTTAACAAACTGCTTTCCTTTCCTAGATCCTTCTCGTTTCTTGCGATCAGTGTCTTCCCTTTCTTCTTTAGAAAGAGAGGCCCATGCTTTCTTGGGAAGGTAGCGTTTGGTTGTACCGTCAGATTGGATTGCTTTATCTGCCATTACTTTTTATCCTTAGCTTTTTTGGCTGCAGCAGCAGCTTTTTTACCTTTTTCATATTGATCTTTGGTCTGCCAATCCTCCTTGCCCCATTTCTTTAAAGACTTCTGTTTCTTTCCTTCTCCACCTTTGTACCCGCCACCAGCTTTCTTGTACTCGGAAGCAACGAGTTGTGCTTTACGTGCCGAAGTTATTTAGCCTCACGGCTACGACCATTCCCCTGGTTTGCCACCACGGCCTTCGCGCATGACTTTGTTTTTAATGCGTTCACGCAGGTCTGGTTTAGTGTACTTGCTTTTGTCTTCAGCCATAACTTCCTCGCTCTTTAAGATAGGTAACTGCATTAGTCAATACATCTATATTAGCTCAGCTTACATACTTTGCTTGAAAACCAGCACCTGTAGCTGGGTACTGATCTGCTTGGCCATATTGACCGCCGCCATACATTGAATTATTTAACTCAGATTGTGCTTGTTGCTCTTGAAGTAAACGTTGTCGTTCTTGTTCTTGTAAAAATGCATCATTGATTTGGGGCATATTCATATTCATCTGTCCGTCTAGTCTTGCCATCGGTGGAAGCTGTGGTCCGGTCCGATCTAAAAAAGTTTTTTTCTCATATGGATTCTCTGTGTTCACTCCTTTATTGTAAATTTTTGCTCCCTTCTGTGCACCTCTATGTGCTGCAGGATTAATAGCTGGAGGCATCTGAGCAAGGTAACCAGCATTACCAATAGTTCCACCTTGGACACCTACTTGGCCTGGTTGTTGAATATAAGTACGCATAAAACTACAATCACTACAAGCTATTCTACTTGTTCATAACCTGAAGTATCATCTAAAGCAGAAACAATAATTCCATTACCTTTGAGATCCCATGTCAATAATTGACCTTCTTGCCAATCAAGTGTTTCCATTACTTCTTCTGGGATCTGCATAATTAAATCACCATCAGCATTTTCCTCTAGCTCAATGAAGTAACTCATTTTGTTAAAACTCTTTCCATTAATTTGTCAAGCTTATCATTAATACTATCAAATTCTCTATTCATCTTTTCCATCTCTCTTATATAATCTTGCTTTAATACATACTCAATTGGAAAGTGATCAATACGATCTTCCAGCGTACGCAGACGAGCAAAAATCTTTCCTGTGCCCCAACCTAAACCTGTAATGCCTGCGACAATAATGGCAACTAGATGCTCCATTTAATAATCCAGTTGTAATTTACCGCGTTTCATTAATCCTGTTACTAACCATACTAATGCATCTACACAGTCATCATGAGAGCTGGTTCCAAAATTAGTAAGTTCTTCAAACATATTAGTAAAATTACGGTACCTATTAAATACAATTTTACGATCTTCAAACATTCCCATGATCCCACGGAAACGTGCAAGTTTATCAGCACGGAAACCTTTGACTGGATGCCATATCAAGTTATAGAGGTTCTCTTCGTTTAAACAAACACGTTTAAAATCTGCTTCTAGGGATGCCTGATACTGTACAGCTTCTGACCAAATATCACATGTGTTGTAGGTAGGGAACCACAAGCCATCAGATTGTTTACCAATGATCGACCAGTCGTTTAATAACTCTTTCATGGCATCTAATTTCTCTAGATTACCCATGACACGAATCCTACGGTAATCAATAATATGTATCTTGTCTCCAATGCGTCCGCCCAGGACCATAACTGTATAGTCATTCTTTTCTTTAATTCCAGCTGATAGGTCAACACCAATACCAAGACAATCAAACTCTGTTGCAATCTCTGCTTTAACTAGTAGTTCAGGTGCAAGGGATAGTTCGCTTTGCCTGACAATTTGATTCATGTACTGGAAAGAGAAAGCAATAGGAGCTTGTCGTTTCTTTTCTTTTAGATAGTCCAGTGACCACATCTCTGGCCAATACGATTCCTCCTCTCCTGTCTCTTCATTATTTAAGATTGCAGATAATACGATCTGCATCCAGTTATTTTGAGAAGAGAAGGTTGTTGCATGAATATCGTCATGTCGGAATCTAGTACCAAGACAGATTGCCCTAGCACCTTCAAACATCGTTGGTGCAATAACGGCATTCCAGTTATCTTGCATCATCTTACGAATATCAGGGTTACCGATATCAGCTGCTGATTTCACAGGGTCATCAATGACAACCAAATGAGAACGCTTGGAGGTCACTGAACCTTTAAGGCCAGCAGCGCATAAAGTAAATTGTTCTTCACCAGTAGTATCAATGCCTGCAAACTTGTGGTCAATTGACCAGTACTCATTAGAAGTTACGTTCTTCAGTAGCTTGACTTTAGGAAAAACGTTTTGATATTTTTTGGATTCAATAATACGTTTAATCGTGGCTGACTTGGAACGTGCAATATCAACCGTATAGCTTAAGTACAGGATCTGTAGGGGCTTTTGAGCGGTTGTATGTACACCAATTGCCCATGCAGTATAAAGACCTAAGACAGTGGACTTAGCTGAGCCCCGTGGTCCTAGTAGATCAATATTTGGTCCAGCAATTTTAGTCAGACAGGAACTGTCTTGTCCTGTAACCAATTGCTTATGCCATTCTTTATGATGTCTTGCAGGTGGTTTATCTGCTACATACTCACAGAAAAAACCAAAATCTTCTCTTGCCCTTTCAAAGATATCATCTTGATCTGTCTTACGGAGACGATGATTTGCAGCAGCAGCTTTTGCATTACGTCTATAAGCAAGATGAAGATGTGAAGGCACAATATGTTTCTAGTACTTCTTAAATGGTACTCTACTTTTTGCCTTTATGTTTCTTGGCTGCTCTAGAAGCTTTTAATCCTTTATTAGCAAGCTCTTCAGCTTCAATACCTTGAGTTGATGCTAATTTCTTTTTGTAATAAGCAAGAAGTTCAGGCGGTACTTTTGGGTTATCCATTAGTCCTATTCTGTACTTGATTCAATAAATTTTGAAAGATTTCAGGATCACCAGTACCTTCCATTTGTTGTGGCATAGGCTGTCCAGTTAGCTGGCGATTCTTTTCAATATCTAAAAGAAGAGATTGAATATCTTTTTTATCAAAGACACTTGCTTGTTGATTTTGATTGTCTGGTTCCAT
>Ga0222719_10003262_pt1 | contig 14494 bp, 17 predicted proteins | sample C33_34DmetaG_FD_165039 | JGI IMG/M metagenome (GOLD analysis project Ga0222719, IMG submission 165039) | Estuarine water microbial communities from San Francisco Bay, California, United States - C33_34D | ecosystem: Environmental > Aquatic > Marine > Unclassified | place: USA: California...
AATATAAAAACGACTACAAGGAAGCCGAAGCAAAAGAACAACGCTTAAAAGATGATAGCTTCTTTAATAATTCACATTTTAACTTTAATATAATAAGACAATGAAAACAAACAAAGAAACAATTAAAACCTACTTACAACAAAAATTAACGCATGGCAATTCACCAAATGTATTTTTTGAACATTCCCGTATTTATTCATACGGTTATCATTATTTATTAGGTCGCTTCCTTAATAACAATTTATTAATCATTAATGATACTGGATACAGTGCAACCACCTCAAAGCACATACACTTATTAAGAGACACGGCAAACGAATTGAACATAACAAATTATAGTGTTATGAGTGTTGAGTTAAACAGTGTATATACTCAATTAAAAGAGTTTGAAAGTAAACTACATAAAGCAAGAAAACCAGAACTTTGGTACAACAGAATAAATAGCTTATATACTAAATGGTTTAAATTCACTAAAAAATATGGTGCATTAATTATGTATAAAGAAAAACAATATAGTAAAGAATTAACACTTTCTTTAATAGCTAAACAAAGCGATAAAGCAAAAGATATTAGTAAAATTATATTAAGAGTTGAACAATACTACACGGCACTAACTTTAAATATGAGCTTATGAAAACAACAAAACAAAGAAAAAAATATCTTGTTTGGATAGGTGGCACTCATAATGCCTTTAATACACTAGATGAAGCGACAACAGAAAAACAAAACTATTTAAACAAAGGATATACAGATATACAAATAGAAACTATTAATTAAAATATATTAATCTTTTAACGGCTTTTATTAAAAATTAACCTCCTTTTCAGGGGGTTTTTTTATTCCTTACATTTTGTTACATTCCTGACATTTAGTTATTTATGATTAATTAAATATTGAAAAAGTATATTTCTTTTCTTTATCAACTATAAAATAGCCATATTAAGCAATTTAAGCACCTTTTTAGCTAGTTTCACACCCCTTCTGGTAGTTACCCCTCAATTTAATTTAATAAGCCCTTAAAACGCCTCTAATTTAATATTTAGTTTTATATAGGTTATAAATATACCACTCTGAGAAAATAAATTTGCTATACAGGATATTACTCCACTCTCTCTACACTTCATACTTTCCATCTGACACTTGTATATCCTTTATGAATTCAATACCTTTATGAATCTAATGGGCAGAAAGAAACTTGTTCGATACGACAGAAACTATTTAAAAGCAATATCTTATTGCATTGACAATGGCATAAAAATATATCCTGTGCCAAAGAACCATAAAGAATACTATCTTGAGGTAAACGACAATGGTCAAATAATACGTTCACCTGAGGCATATAAACTAAATGAATGGAGTGATAAAATAGTTGAATTATATACATTCTACTATTACAAATATAACCCAACCGACAAATAGTCAGATTATATATATTATATATATATACATAGTGTATTATATTACATAATGTATTATATTGCATAGTGTAATATATTACACAGTGTATTACATAGTGTAATACATAGTATGTAACATATACATATATAATACATATATAACTGACATATATTCAGTTGGAATATAGTAAAGTACAAAATCAAATAAAATTATTAATTATAATATGGCACTAAAACAAATAGAATTAGAAGTACCAACAACTCTATCTGACATTAAACTTTGGCAATATCAAAAGTATATGAAAGTCATAGAGCAAAACAAAACAGAAGATGCCGAAGATGAAGAACAAATAAACGATTTCTTAAATATGAAACTTGTAGAAATATTCTGTAATGTTTCACTAAGAGATGTTAGTAAGATACCATTAAAAGAGTTTAATAAAATATTAGAAATATTAAACAAGGCATTTGAGGAGAAACCTAAATTAATACAAAGATTTAAGTTATTAGATGTAGATATGGGATTCATACCTAAGCTTGATGATATAACTCTTGGTGAATATGTAGATATAGAAACTAATATTACTGATTGGCAAAAAATGCATAAAGCTATGGCTGTATTATACAGACCAGTTAATTTTAAGGCAGAAAATAAATACACAGTTGCACCCTACAAGGTAAATGAAGAGATACAAGAATTAATGAAAGAGATGCCTTTAGATGTAGCAATTAGTTCAATGGTTTTTTTTTACAGTTTAGGGAAGGAGTTGCTGGGAGCTATACCGAAATATTTGGAGCAAAATCTGAAGAAAGAGGATATGCAACAGCTAGAGACGCATTTGCACAAAAATGGGGTTGGTATCAATCAATTTATGCACTCGCTAAAGGAGATGTCAGAAACTTCGATGCAGTTACCGAGCTTCCACTCTACCAGTGTTTAAATTATTTAGCATTTGAAAAAGAAAAAGTAGATATAGAACAACAAGAATTAAAAAAAGCATATAGACAATGACAAGTTTTTACGACATATTAGATAAATTAAAAACATATCTTCAAGGCAACAACAATGTTAATTCAGTTACATTTGGAGACATATTTGAAGTTGACCTAAATAAACAAACTATATTTCCTTTATCACACATAATTGTAAACGGATGTACATTTCAAGACCATGTAGTTCAATTTAACCTACAGGTTATTTGTATGGACATTGTAAACGAAACTAAAGAAGACAAGAAAGACTTGAATAACTACTTTCACGACATAAACAATAAACAAGATGTGTTAAACACACAGTTTGCTGTAGTCAATGGTTTACAATCGGCACTTAGAAGAGGAGAATTGTTTTCTGATTTATATCAAATAGATACAGATTATACTGCTAATATGTTTGAAGATAGGTTTGAGAATTTACTTGCTGGTTGGAGTTTAGATATATCAATCACAGTGGCAAACAATCAAATATCGGATATTAATGCTAACGGTCAATCTCCTTGCTAATGAGTTTTAAGTTAAAAAATACAGAATCATATCTAATAAGTTTTGTCAATAATCTAAAAAGATTATCAATACAAGAGCTAAAAGACCCTAGAAAAAGAAGTTATAGTTCAGGTAGAGTAATAAACGAACCTTTGAACGCAAGCAGGAGTTTATCACAAAGTTTAATTGTAGAGACTAAAAGTCAAAAAAATAAATTTAACGCAATAATAAAAGGAAATTCTTATGGCGAAAAAGTTGATGAAGGAACTAAATCAGGAACAAGCATTTCAGCAAATGACATAGTTAATTGGATTAATAGAAAACCTGTAACATTAGAAGGTTTAAATCAACAAAAATTATCAAATGTTACCAGTAAAACAAAAAATAGAATAGCAAATCAGATAGCACAAAAAATAAAAAGAGAAGGAATAAAACCAACTAACTTTCTAACTAACTTAGTTAATGAACAGTTTAATAAACTTAAAGGTATAGAAAACATAATAACTGAAGATATAAATTTAGATTTAGATAGTTTTATGCAATCTATAGGATATATCAAACAAGGGGAAACATTTAAAATACAACAATAATGTCAACAGTAATAAACACAAGAAGCCCATTCTACTTCAAAGTATCTAATGCAGATTTGAGCTCTGTTAAATTAGAACTTTATATTTGGACTGGAACGTATGCACAAAGAAACGCATCTTATAAAAGATACACTTTAACTAAAGAACAATTATTAGATGAATTGGACAGAGGAACAACGACCTCTACAACAGCTAATAAATTAGTTGATAGCACACAAAACTTTAACACTACAGCTCAAGTAGGTAGTTTTATAAAGAACACAACAGATTCAACAACAGCAAGTGTTACTGCTATTGATAGCGACACAACTTTATCTATAAGCTCAGACATTATGGCTTCAGGTGAAAATTACATATTATTTGCTAAACCTTATGTTGTATTTGAATTAAGTGAACTTGCTAGAGACTTTATGGAAACAGAATATAACAACTATGCAACTGACACTTTATGGATAGATGCAGATGTTACTATTTATGATTCAACAGGAACTATTGTTCAAGTAAACTCTCAAGACACAAACACATCTAGTTTCTTGGGCATAGATGGATATGGTTACTTTGAAAATGGCACTAACCCTAGAAGTGTTCAATATACAACACCTATGGTGCTTCAACACAATACTACAGTTTATTATAATGATGGTGCTGACATAAAGATTCCTATATATGCAGAGGCTGCAACGGTAACTGCTGTGTTAGACACAGATGCTGGTGCTAATGTAAATTGGAATGAGGCAAATGTGTTTTGGGAAACTTATGATGTGAATTGGGGTGATGGAGACGAAGACCAAGAGATTACAGATAATGGAAATACTAATCAAAAAATACAATATCTTATACTGACAGACACAGAATATTTATCAGACGGAGATACTGTAACCATATCAAGCGATAATGCAAATTATCCTGATGACGTTGTTATAATACTTAAAAAAGTATGTGAACCTAAATATACTCCATTAAATATAATATTCTATAATAAATTTGGAGCACTACAAAACTTATGGTTCTTCAAGAAATCTATGACTAATATAAATATTACTTCACAACAGTTTAAAAATAATATTTTAGATATAGAAAACTCTGGTAGTACGCCATCTTATGCTTTAAGCAAGCATCAAGAAAAGAAGTTTATGGCAAATGGAAAAGAATCAATAACTGTTAATTCAGGATTCTACACTGAAGACCATAACGAAGTAGTAAGAGAAATGTTGCTTGCAGAACAAGTATGGATTTATGACGGAACAAATACTTTGCCAATTAACCTTAAATCTAATACACTTCAATTCAAAAAGTCAGTTAATGATAAGCTTATAAGTTACACCTTGTCTTTTGATTACGCTTACGACAAAATAAATAATATTCTATAATGCAAAAAATAGTATTATATATAAAAAATAATGATGATGTCTATAAGAGAGTAGATATGTTTAATGATGAAACTATTTCATTAACATCTAAAATACAAGATGTAAGAGATATACAAAAAGTATTTACTGACTTTAGTCAAACATTTACATTACCTGCCTCTAAAACAAATAACAAGTTGTTTCAACACTGGTATAACTATAACATTGATAATGGTTTTGATGCAAGAAGTAGAAAAGATGCTGTAATCGAACTAGACTTTTCTCCATTTAGAAGAGGCAAGATTTCTCTTAATAATGTTAAAATGAAAGACAATAAACCTTTTTCTTATGAGGTTGTTTTTTATGGCAATACTATAAACTTAAAAGATTTGCTTGGAGATGATGAATTAAGTACTCTTGGTCAACTAGATGATTATACACATGATTATACAAGTTCTAATGTTAAAAATGGATTACAAACAGGATTATCTTCTGGCAAAATAATATATCCTTTAATATCACACACAAAAAGATTTTATTATGATTCGGCTCAATCGAGCCCTAATTATAGTGGTAATTTATATTACAACACATCACAAAATAATATTGGACTAGAATTTGACGACTTAAAACCTGCTGTTAAATGCTTAACTATAATAGAAGCTATAGAAGACAAATATACTACGGCTAACGGATATTCTTCTAATGTTGTGTTTACTAGAGATTTCTTTAGCTCAACTGAATTTAGTAATCTATTTCTTTGGTTAAGTAGAAACAAAGGAGCTATAGGAGGAGACGAAAACCAAGAAGAAACATTAAGCCGTATATGTGGCTCATGGGGATATTCTTCTGGTGACTTAGGTTTTAATATAACTGGAGATACTTGGACTGTATCAACTTCAGGACATACAAGACGTTATGATGCTGAATTAACAATAACGACAACAGGTGCAGACCAAACTAAACCTTATAGTGTAAAAGCTATTGATTACGTTACTGGAAATACGCTAGGACAATTAGCTTTGGGTGCAGGAGCTTCAAGAGATTTTACTGTTCAATTAATATCAACATTTGAATTAGTCAATTATCAAATTAAATGGATTGTTGAATCTAACGAAACTTTGTCGTTTACTCCTACATTAGATATGACAGAATATATACTTGACCCGATAACACAAACCCCTACAGGTACAAATACTGCTGTATTTAATATAGGAGGAACTGGAGCAAGTATATCTACTACAAGTGAGATTATAATAACAGACAATGTGCCTAAAATAAAAACTATTGATTTTCTTACGGGATTATTTAAGATGTTTAATTTAACAGCATATTATATTGATGATGTGGCTGATGCAGACTTTGGTAAAATATATGTAGATACTTTAGACAATTTTTATTTAGATGCAGTAAACAATCCATCTGAAGGTAGTTATGATATAACAAAACATATAGATACAAAAGAATTAAGCATAGACAGGGCTTTTGAATTTAATCAAATTAATTTTGAGTATGAAGAACCCTCTACTTTGTTGTCTATTAATCATCAAGAGCAATTTAATGAGATATTTGGCAACGAAGAAGTAAGACCTACGTTTGTTGATAGAGGAACTAAATACGAGGTTAAAGTACCTTTTGAGCATATGAAGTTTGAAAGAATAATTGACACTAATCAAACAGGAACAAGTCCTTATTCAGCAATCACATCTCCTTCGCCCTACATAACAGATATATTATGTGGATATTCAGCAGACGGTGACTTTGAATCTAAAACAGACGTAACCCCAAATACTGGTAATTATTCTCCAGTACTAACGAAGCCTTTAGTATTTTATGCTATACAAGAATCTGGATTATCTTCTGGAACAGGGATTAAATGGATTTCAGATGGCACTCCTGTAGAAATAACACAATACTATAGACCTTCTAATACTAATGAAGACGGAACAACGTCAACTGCGGCTTCTTTTACAATTAATTTTGATGATGAAATAGATGAATGGAATTTAACTAATTATGATGGAGGCACTAACTCTTTGTTTAAAAAGTTTTACGCTAATTATATTAACGGAATCTTTGAAGAAAAGAAAAGAATATATAAGTTAAAAGGATACTTGCCAACAGATATATTAGTTAATTATAGATTAAATGATGAGCTTGTGATACAAGATAGAACATTTACGATTAATTCTATAAGCACAAACTTTAAAACTGAAGTAAGTCAATTAGAATTATTAAACAAATTATAACTATGATAAAAAATATACTTGACTTATTAAACGCTTCTGATTGGTACGGAGCTGGTGAAAATGTAGAAATAGCAAAAGGTAAATATTCAGGAGTTAAAGACTTTAAACAAATGAAAGAACAACTTAAAAGATTAAGATATGCCAAGTAAAAAAATACTTATAGATGTTCAGGTTTCTTCAGGGGCTTCTCCTCAACAAATTAATGATGTAAAAAAAGCTCTTGATGGTGTTGCTAATTCACAAGCAAAAGTAACTAAAGCAACTCAAAAAGGTAGAGCACAATCAGGATTAAATAATGCTATACTTTTAGAAACAGGTCGTTTAGCATCAGATGCATCTTATGGTTTTACAGCTATAGCAAATAACTTGTCTCAAGTAGTAACTTTATTTGCAAGTTTTGCAGAAACAAATAAAGGTGTTGTAAACTCTCTTAGGCAACTTGCTAAATCACTATGGGGTATTGGTGGAGTTTTAATTGGTGTTCAGCTTTTAATTTCATTTGGACCAAAGTTATGGGAAATGTTAACTGGTGTGACACAAAGAATGAAAGACCTAGCTGACATTACAAAGCAAGCTAGTAAACAAGCGGGAGAACAAATAGGAAAATTACAAACTTTAGTTGAAATATTAAACTCAGCAACAGAATCTACTGTTGAAAGAAGACAGGCTGTTGATGAATTAAATAGAAGTCATAAAAACTTAAATTTAAAGTTAGATGATGAAGGAAGATTAACAAAAGAATCTAAAAAGGCAATAGAAGAATATATTCCTGTTTTAAGGGAAAAAGCTATGGCAAATGCTTTAATGACAAAAATACAGGCTAAATATGTAGAAATGTTAGATGCTGAAATGTCTAGTACACAAGACAATGTGGCTTGGTATGAGGCATTATTTATTGCAATAAAAAATGGGGGAGTAATGACAGCTGAGGCAACCTTAGAAATAATGGAAAAAGCTAAAGAGAATAGAAAGAAGTTGATAGATGAAATACAGGTTGATATTGATTATTTAACCAATCAATTCAAGTCATTATCTACAACTGGTTTTGCTGCTGACGCTTTGGAAACAGTAAATCAATTAAAATCAGCTAGAAACATTATAACAGACCCAGAACAATTAGCTGAAGGGAAAACAGCTTTACAATTATGGGCTGAAGAAACTTTAGGAATTATAGCTGACACTAACTTGAAAGAGCTAGAAATTACAAACAGAGCAAATCAAGAAAGAAATAAAAGAGAGGAAAAGGCATTTAAACAAAGAATGAAAATAGCTAGATTAGAAGCAGAAGGAAAACTAGACCTTTTAGATATGTATGGTCAAGGTTTAAATCTTGCCTCTGAACTTGCTGGTAGAAATACTGGGGTAGGAAAAGCTTTAGCTATAGCATCAACAACAATGTCAACTTATTCTGCGGCACAAAGAGCTTATGAATCTCAATTTTTACCCGTGCCAACACCAAGTTCTCCGTTAAGAGCAGAAGTAGCAAGAGGTGTTGCTATACTTTCTGGTTTAGCACAAGTAAAATCAATATTAGCTGTAAAAACTCCTGCGATGAAAGAAGTGTCTGGTGTTTCAGGTGCAGCAGCAGGAGTAGGAACGGTTCAAGCCCCTGACTTTAATGTAGTCGGTGCTGGAGGAGTAAGTCAATTAGCAACCACATTAGCAGGTGTAACAGGACAACCATTAAAAGCATTTGTTGTCAGTAAAGAAATATCATCAGCTCAAGAATTGGAAAGAAATATTACAACTACAGCATCAATAGGTTAATTATTAAAATAAATTCAATATGAAAATAGTAGAATTAATTATAGACGAAGAACAAGAATTATCTGGAATAGAAGCAATCTCTATTGTAGATGAACCAGCAATAGAAGAAAACTTTATTGCATTATCTAAACAGCACGAAATAAAATTAGCTGAAGTAGATAAAGAAAAGAAAATATTAATGGGTGCTGCCTTAGTTCCTAACAAGAATATTTATAGACGTAACGGAGAAGACGAGTATTATATATTCTTTAGTGAAGATACTGTTAGAAAAGCATCTGAACTATTCTTAATGAGAGGCAATCAAAATAAATCTACACTAGAGCATCAAGCTGAATTATATGGGTTATCTGTAGTTGAATCATGGATTATAGAAGATGATGTACACGATAAATCAAGAAAGTATGATATGGATTTACCTGTAGGTACTTGGATGGTATCTATGAAAGTAAATAACGATGAGGTTTGGGATAACTACGTTAAAACAGGTTTAGTAAAGGGATTCTCTATAGAAGGTTATTTTACAGATAAAATTGCTATGAGTAAAATACAAGAAGTTAATGAGGAAGAAGAGGCAAGAGAAATACTATTGGAGATTGCCAATTCAATACTAGACAATAAGTATGAACTTAAAACTTATGGTGATTACGGAAGTGGTGTTAGAAATAATGCTAAAAGAGGCATTGAACTTAACAAGAAAGTAAATAATAAATGTGCCACAAGCGTAGGAAAAATAAGAGCTCAGCAGTTGTCAAGAGGTGAAAAATTGAGTGTATCAACGATTAAAAGAATGTATTCTTATTTATCAAGAGCAGAAACGTATTACGATGCTGGAGACAGTAAAGCTTGTGGAACTATATCTTATTTGTTATGGGGTGGTAAAGCAGGTTTAAACTGGTCAAGAGGCAAGCTAAGAGAACTTGGTGAATTAAAAATGGCATCTATGGTTGTAGATAAAGACCATGCAATTATAAATGATAGATTAGCTTATTCAAGTAAAGAAAAGGCTGAAGAAATGGCAAAAGATTTAGATTGTAAAGGAATACACGAACACAATCTTGAAGGTAAAACTTGGTATATGCCTTGTGAACAACACAAACTAGCAGAAGTAGGAGAAGATGGAGCAATAAGAAAAAGCCCTAAAGCACCTAAATCTGACACACCTAATCCTAATCCTAAAGGTGAAGGAACTGCAAAAGGAGATGCTTCTGGCAAAAGAGGTGCTAAGGTATCAGAAAAAGATAGAGCTTCTTTGAAGAAAAAAGCAGATGATTTTAATGAAAGGTATAAAGAAAAATTAGGTTATGGCATAACTGTTGGCATGCTAGCTTCAGTATTTCAAAGAGGACTTGGAGCATACAACACAAGTCATTCACCAAATGTTAAATCACCTTCACAGTGGGCACACGCTAGAGTAAATGCCTTTATGTATTTAGTAAGAAACGGAAGACCAGAAAATGCTAAGTACACAACTGATTATGATTTATTACCAACTAAACATCCTAAAAGCAGCAAGAAATGAAAAAAACAAATGAAACTGTAGGAAACGCTGTTCCAAGTGGTAGCAGAAGGGGTTGTATGTGTAAAGATGGAACATACTCAAGAAAGTGTTGTGATGGCACTTTAAGAAGTCAAGGTGTAGGAAGAATATCAGGTGTAGGTGTTTTATTGTTAGAATCAGGAGGAAATATATTACAAGAAAATGGTCAAAATATAAAATTATAAACAATGAGTAAAAAAATATCACAATTAACAGCAATTACAACCATACAAGAAGATGATTTATTGGCTGTAGTAGAAGGAAGCGAAACTAAAAAAGCTGAAGTATATCAATTAGAGAACTATTTAATTCCTACAGCTATTACTATGAGTGATGGTTCTACTGTTAACTTATCCGATTCAACTTATGATAAATCTATGCTTATTAGATTAACTTGGTCTGGTGGAGCTGGAAACGCTACATTAAATTTGCCTTCAGCAGCAGATAATGCTAATAGATTAATGAGATTTATTTCTAATGGAGGATTTTCTGTTAGTACAAGGGTAAATTTAACACCTACAAATTCTGAAACATTAGACGGCTCTACAGACGCTTATGTTATCAATATAGAATATGAAGGCATACAAGTATGGTCAGATGGTGTTGAGTGGTTCATAATACAGAAAAAAGCATAAAAATCTAACAAGGTTTTTATATACAGTTAATTAGTTAAGATAAATTAATTTATAAATCGAAATTTATGGAAAACACTAAAGCTACATCAATTTTGAACGACATCATGGAAAAACTATCACTAGTTAAAAAAGATGAAGTAAAAGAAGTTGAGGTGAATCAAGAAGTAAATCTTTCGGAAGAAGTTAAAGAAGAAGAAAAATTATCTCAAGAACTTACTGAGCTTGCTTGTCAAGAAGAAGTAAAAGAGGAGTTGTCTTCTGAAGAAGTTGTTTCTGAAGAGTTACAAGAGGAAGTTCCTGTAATAGAGGAAGCCTCTGAAGAAATTGAGATGGATGAAATGAAATACGTTAGTAAAGACGAATTTGATTCTAAAATCTCAGAATTAAAAGGTATGATTGAAGAAATGAAATTAGGTTACAAAGAAGAAAAACTATCTATGGAAAAAGAAATAGAGAAGTTATCTGCTGAACCAGCTTCAGAACCAATCGCACACAACCCTGAAGGGGAAGTAAAACAAAACTTTAAATCTTTTGGTCAAAACAAAATAATGAGCACTAGAGATAGAGTAATGAACAGAATTGCTAATTTAAAATAAAACTAAAACTAAAATTAATTAAAAAATGGCTACTACTACATCAATTACAAGTACTTATGCTGGCGAATTTGCAGGCAAGTACATTTCTGCTGCTTTATTATCAGGTGTTACACTTGACAGAGGTGGTATTGAAATTAAACCAAATGTAAAGTTCAAAGAAGTAATCAAAAAAATTGCTACTGATTCTAACGTAATCAAAGATGCAACTTGTGATTTTACTGATACTGCAACTATTACATTAACCGAAAGAATCCTTCAACCAGAAGAGTTCCAAGTAAACCTAGAGCTTTGTAAGAAAGACTTTAGAAGTGACTGGGAAGCTGTATCTATGGGATATTCTGCTTTTGACAATCTACCTCCAAAATTTAGTGACTATTTAATCGGTCATGTTTCTGGATTAGTTGCTGAAAAAACAGAAAACAATATCTGGTCTGGTGTTGACGCTAACGCTGGTGAGTTTGATGGATTTACAACTTTATTAGGTGCTGATGGTGACGTTATTGACGTTGCTGCTGGTACTGTAACTTCTGCTAACGTAATCGGAGAGCTAGGAAAAATAGTTGACGCTATTCCTTCTGCTTTATACGGAAAAGAAGATTTATACATCTATGTATCTCAAAATATTGCTAGAGCTTATGTAAGAGCACTAGGAGGATTTGGAATCTTAGAAAATGCTGCTGGAAGTGAAAACGTATCTAGCATTGGAGCAAACGGTGTATCTAATCAAGGTACTATGTGGTGGCAAAACGGAGCATTGTCTTTTGATGGTGTAAAATTATTTGTTGCTAACGGACTTGGAGATAACAAAGCTGTTGCTGCTGAAAAGTCTAACTTATTCTTCGGAACAGGTCTTTTATCTGACCACAACGAAGTTAAGTTGATTGATATGGCTGACCTAGACGGTTCTCAAAACGTAAGAGTTGTGATGAGATTTACTGCTGGTGTTCAGTACGGAATAGGGTCTGACATTGTACTATATTCTTAATAAATTAAATTAACCAAAAATTAGGGTAGGTGGGTTAATGCCTACTTACCCTTTTTTTATAAAAAATAATAAACTATGGCTTGTGGACTAAATATAGGTAGAAAAGAACCTTGTAAAGATGTAGTTGGTGGTATAAAAAATATATATTTTGTTGACTTTGGTGATTTGGGAACTGTTAGTGAAACAGATGACGAAGTTACTAATATGACAGGAGACGGCAGTAACAATTTAACAGCATATAAGTATGAAGTTAAAGGAAACTCGTCTTTTGAACAAAATATTACATCATCAAGAGAAAATGGAACTACATTCTTTGAACAAACATTAAATTTAACACTACATAAACTTTCTAAAGAAGACAATAAAGAATTAAAAATGTTAGCTTACGGAAGACCTCATGTTGCTGTTGAAGATTATAATGGAAATGTATTTTTAATGGGATTAGAGCATGGAGCTGATGTTTCTGGTGGAACAGTTGTTACTGGAGCTGCTATGGGAGATTTAAGCGGATATACTTTAACTTTAAGTGGCATGGAAAGAAAACCAGCTAACTTTATGAGTGTTGATAGCACTTCTGCTACATTCCCATTCAGTGAATTTGCTGGATTAACTGGAACTGTAACTATTACGGAAGGTACTAATTCATAATAACTAAATTTAATTAGGTTAAATTAAGGGATGCTACGGTATCCCTTTTTTTATGAAAACAAATTAGCAATTATTTGTTACTTATAATATGGTAGTATTAACAACATCAACAGGTGCTCAGAGTTTTAAGGTAATTCCCAGAAGTGCACAAAGCTCAGTTACGTTTGAACTAACTGATAAATCTAAAAGAACTAAAAGTACTGTTAGTGTTTCTGTAACTAATTCAAATGGGTATATGACTGTTACAGGTAGTTTTTCATTAGTAGAAGGTAGATTTTATTCATTTGCAATTAAAAATGGTGCTGTAATTATATATAGAGGCTCTATTTTTTGCACAGACCAAACTAATTTTAATACCTTTGATGTACACTCTGGAGAATACACTACAGAAAACACATACGATAACGATTTTGTAATAATATGAGAAAAGTAAATAAAATGGCAAAAAAAAGATATAATAGTAAACCGTTGCCAAAAGCAGAAAAGGGAAAGATACATATAGTTAATATGTCATCTTATACACGACCTGAAATCAAAGAACAATACAATAGAGATTGGGTAGAATACGGAGACGATAACAACTATTTTAATTATTTAATAAATAGATATAATGGAAGCCCTACAAATAATGCTGCTATAAATGGTATTGCTGAAATGATATATGGTAAAGGGTTAGACGCAGTTGATAGTAAAGAAAATGAAAAGGATTATAAAGAGATGAAGGAACTCTTTACTAAGGACTGTATGAAAAAAATATGCTATGACTATAAAATGATGGGTCAAGCTGCACTTCAAATAATCTATTCTAAGGACAGAAAAAAGATTGTGCAAGTAGAACATATACCTGTAGAGACGTTAAGGGCAGAGAAAGCAAACAACAAAGGTCAAATACAAAGCTATTACTATGCAAAAGATTGGTCAGAGATTACATCTAAGCTAAGTCCTAAAAGAATACCTGCTTTTGGCACAAGTAATGCAGGATTAGAAATACTATATATTAAACCTTATAGAGCTGGTTTTTATTACTATTCACCAGTAGATTATCAAGGAGGTTTACAGTATGCCGAATTAGAAGAAGAGATAGCGAACTACCATATAAATAACATACAAAATGGTCTTGCACCAAGCATGCTTATAAACTTTAATAATGGTGTTCCTACAGAAGAACAAAGAAGTTTGATTGAGCAAAACATACAAGAAAAGTTTAGTGGGTCTTCTAATGCTGGTAGATTTATATTGGCATTTAACGATAGCAAAGAACT
>Ga0222719_10003264_pt1 | contig 14486 bp, 25 predicted proteins | sample C33_34DmetaG_FD_165039 | JGI IMG/M metagenome (GOLD analysis project Ga0222719, IMG submission 165039) | Estuarine water microbial communities from San Francisco Bay, California, United States - C33_34D | ecosystem: Environmental > Aquatic > Marine > Unclassified | place: USA: California...
TTTTTATTTTGTAGAAGCCTTGGAAATATCAACTAGCTTGAACTAAATAGTTTTATGAAGACGCGTACTAACAATCTAGTAGCTAAGCATGCCCGTAAGTTTAACAAGGCAGCAGTGCATGCGGACAGAAAAAAGCAGGCGCGTAGAGGTATCGTAAAACATAAGGGCAAGCTGTATGAAGCGCAACTATAGGCTTTGTTATCGACCATCGGAGGCACCAACACACCACATTCACGAAGTATTCTATGACGACCAAGACAGGGTCATATTGTACGAACGTGAACCAGCAGTCGCCTTTGGCGATGATGTACCTGAGATGTATGAGCGATGTGCCGAGATGTGGAAGGCGTTCGACGATGAGCCTCTCGATCTTGATCGCGTTGATAAGAAAATCTTTATTCGCATGATCAATGATGAGTTTAAGGAAGTATACGATAAGTACAGGGATGAAAAAAACTCTAAGGACTCCTAATGTACTATAAAAGGGATCACTGTGAGCTATACTTTTTTCATATTCCCAGAACAGGAGGAAGATGGATACAGGGATTGCTTAGAAAGAATGATTTTGAATATAGACTTTGTGGCAATGTAGAATCCTCTGAACGGGCTTTCGAGTTACTACACTATCCTAAATTTTTACTTAAACGCGATTACCCTCGCTACGACATTGATAATCAATTCACAGTAGTCCGTGACCCAGTAGATAGATTTTTATCTGGTGTTGGTTACCATGAAATTTCTGATCTATTTAAACTATCGCGAATGTCATATCATGAATTCAAAGGGTACCTAGAAGACCATATGTCACATAACCCGAAATCGACTCAAATATTAGTACCTCAGCATTGGTTTGTAGACGATAAAGTACACACTTACAAATATGAAAATGGTTTAGGCAATCCTTTAAGACAGTTCCTTGAAGACACGTTCAACATTAATTCATTAGAACACTCCTTACCAATGGACTTTAGACCGTCTTACAAACATAACAGAGATCCACATAGCCTTTCTAAACATAGGAACTTAATGCCGGTAAGACTCATTGACAATATTATAAGTTACTATGAACGGGATTACGAGATTTTTGGCTATGAACCCACGCGTTATCCATAAAATCGATCAAAATAGGCCAAATTGTCTAAAAAAAGATGCGTTTTTAGCCTCTGTAACTCCTTGTAGTTACGGAGGTTTTTTTTGCCTGTTAGATCAAGGAGTTAGCGCTGGACATTTGCCTCTGTAGACCTGATAATGTCCTCATTGAATGGTTAATTAGATAGGTGCTTACATGGATATTTCAACTCTGCAATCAGTTCTGGACACTGCTGCCAACATGCTCGCTACTCATCGTGGCAACATGTATGAAGATGATCACCATATTCGAATCAACGAAGCAATGGCTATTGAAGCTGGTATGGAGCGTGTGATTCGCATGTTGAAAGATACTTTGGATGCTGAGCTTGAAGCTCGTGACAACGATGCTCAGTGGATTGACTTCGTTGTCCGATCTGCTATCGAGAACAACACCTTTGATGGTCACTACATCTCCTGGGACAGTGCTTACGACGAAGCTGCTGAAGAGCTTGACGTCGATCACGACACCCTGTGTGATGCGTTTGATCGCGTTAAAGATGCTCGCTACGAGGTTGCATAATGCAAATTCAAGATATTCATGTTGGCAAATTGTATCGTTTGATTGATGGCTACGAGGATCGAACTCCTCAACGTGTCATCAACGTTTTCTTCAACGAGGACTGGCAGGAGTATTGTGTCCAGGCTCGTGCAATTAACTCTGACAAGTTTAGTCAGGCTTTTTCTTTTCTTGCAGATGACTTCAAGGAGGCTGTACAATGAGACCTTATAGGGACTATGTTCACCAGCGACGTGTTGATGATAACCGTAGGCTTGTTTTGGAAGTAACTGACGAGGACATTGTGTCTGGTATCATCGCCATGTCTGTTCTTGGTTTGATCTTGGGTACCATGTTGGGGTTGTCTATATGACATCTCTGCAAGGTTACGTCACTGCTTCATTCGATGAGATTACAGCTGTATTGGGTCGTCCTACCTATGATGGTCCCTCTGCAGATGGTAAGGTTGATACTGAGTGGGAGTTGTTTGACGAAGAGGGTGGGCAGGTGACCGTATACGATTGGAAGTGCTATGGTCAGGCTGCTCGTGGTGGCGAACCCTATCGCTGGCACATTGGTGGAACGAACCGATGGGCCGTAGAGTTTGTTTCTAATCTTCTTAACAAGGACGCTACTTATGCTTGAAGTGTTTGAGGTTTCGTTGGGCAAGGATCGATCTTTCTATGAGGACAAGCAGACAGCTAAAGACAAAGCTGACTGGTTGTATGACAAGTACTTTGATGGTATCCCTTTTGTTGACCATCACAAGTTTGAGAACAGTGAGCAGCTGGTTGAGTATCTTAACAAGACGAGAGGATTTTTTGGTAATGAGTGAGTTTAATCAAGAGACCAGGTTGGCGATTGCAGAAGAGTTTATCCGTCGACTGATCAGCCCCGAGGTGTATGGTTTACAGCTTAGCGACGAAGTTCGTGTAGAGGCTGTGCGTGCACTCAAGCTAATCAGCACCACGTATAAATAATCTAATGCACGTAACGATTCGTAACGTCCCGTGGAAGTTCCAGCATGGCCTCATCAGGCGGTGCTGCGACTTTGTTATGTCAAAGTTCTGTACCGAAGAGCTATTGTCTCAGATAGAGATTGAAGTTGTAGGTGTCAAAGGTCAGTATGAGAAGGAAGGTGCCCTTGGGTACTGCTCCATAAGTGACGAACACTTTGGTTCTCATAAGAAGATTCCTACCTGGTTTACAATCGAGCTCGATACTTCCATGACCTTTGATCAGCTGTTCGTAGTACTTTGTCATGAGCTGGTACATGCTAAGCAGTATGCTACACTTCAACTGAGAGAAAGATATTATCCTACCTATCGTAAGACATGGAAGGAGAAGGATATCACTGATCGGTACTATAGCCAATCGCCTCATGAACAAGAGGCTTACCGTAAAGAGTTGAAGCTGTGCACTCAGTTCTTTGCAAGCGAACTGGAGAACTAAATGGACCCTTTAACCCATACACTAATTGCAACAGGACTTTGTGCTGTTTTCTTTTACAGTGGATATGCGTATGCTTGGTGGAAGCTTCGCCAGTCTATCATTGAGCAAGTAGCTGACGCTGCTTCTAGAATTCGTTTTGTTATTGAGGATGATGATGAAGATACTACAAGAGACGACCGACTGGGGTGAGTACAAAGTTGGTAACCACATCTACCATGTTAACGATCACGGTTGGCTGGTAGCATTTGATAACGGTAACGGTCTAGTTACTTTCAAACATCCAAAGAAAATGTTTAGCAGAGCTAGACGTAAGTTCAAGACTCTCAGCTTTGAGCCTGATCAGCTTGAGCCAGGCGCTAAGCGTATCGTTGGATCCAAGGGTGCTGTATACATTATCAAAGACGGAACCTGTACCTGTAGTGGTTTCAAGTTCAGAGGGAGATGTAAGCATGTCGAGGCAGCTTGAAGAGCTAACACCAGAAGAGGTGTTCCGTATCAAACTAGTATCCACTATCAACTGGTCTGTAGTTGATCGGTGGCGTCAGAAGTTTAACTACAAGTCTAACGAAGAGATGGTATGGGACTGGCTTTACAACCAGGACGAGATCTACTCTCGTGGTCTCAAGAAGAAGCCATATCCCTTCCACCGTCATGTTCGTCTTAACTTGGACAAGATGGCTTTCACCGGTGTCACGGATGTCCAGTCTGTAATCGATCAAGGTCTCAAGCTGACTAGTGCTCAGATGAAGCAGCTGAAGGAAGCTATGCTCGACGACGAAGATGCGGAGCAAGATGATGAGTAAACTTAAAAGATTCTTTAAGAACCTTAACCCTATATTCATTTGTGAATTTGAATTGACTGACTTTGAGTATAGGCCAGTACGCTTGATTAATCCTAATTGGGAGGTTGCTGAAGAAGATGGTTGGATATATTTCATAACAGCTTGGCAAAATCGTTCATTGGTTGATATTATAAAAATAGGATCTACCAAGCACAAACTTTTAAAGAGAAGCAAACTTCGTGGTTACTGGGTATGCAACAATCGAGCTCGTATTTCTCGATATGTAGGTGATTATGGTACTAACGAGTTTGTTAGAGAGGTAATGGTTGATCAATTGAAAAACGGTCTCCAAATAAAAGTGTTTGCATCTAGAACAATGGACTTGGTACAAAAAGAACAAAGGCTTGATATTGAAGAGCATCTTATTAGATCATACAACGATATGTTTGATCGCAAACCTATTGCAAACAAGGTTTTTAACTGATGACTGAGATAATGACCAGCCAGAAGTTCTCGTTGTTAATCGAACAAATAGTTCTTGACAAGAAGTGCAATTACATGGATGCTATACTTCTCTATTGTGAAAAGAACGAAATGGAAATCGAGAGTGCAGCGAAGCTGGTCAATATCAAGATCAAGCAGCAGCTAGAAATCGAGTATGGTGAGTTAAACTTTTTACCTAAGGCGGCACAGTTACCGATATGATTCTTACTAGAATGTACAGTGAAGATGGATTGCGAGAGGCTCATGTAGTACGTCATACTACTGGTCTATGGGTCGATATGTTTGAGCGTAACGACCAAGAGAAGCTCGTACAAGTTCACAAGGTAGATGTCTCTAAGCACAGTGAGTACTATGCTGAGGATGCTGCTGAGAACTGGGTAACCTACGTCATAAGGAAGTAATGGACATCTATGAAGGTTTCGCTGCGTACCAGACATACGTAGCAGTTCGTAATCACTTTAAGCAGGACAGCTATGACTTCTTCAGATATAATGGTAAGACTCGGGTTGGACAAGAATCTTTTCTTAAGCGTAACGACAAATATTTCTTCGCCAAATTACAACGTAAGCTCAGCACAAGTGAGTTGGTGGGTTTCTTTGTTGCCAACTTCATTGCAGACGACTCAAACTGGTCGGGATCGTTAGTAACTGAGAACAGCATGTCTGTGTACAAGCAGTGGTTAGCAAAGATACAATCACTATCATATATCTTTGAGCAGGATTGTAGATTGCTTAAGGATACTGTTGACATTGAAGCTAAGAGCTTTGATAATCTCTTTATTGCTGATGGTAACCATCCGCTCTTGTTAAAGATGTACCTTGGCAAGAGAGTACAGTTGGAGACCATGGTGATAATCGATCAAATCTTACACTACAGTAAGAGATGGTCAAAGGATCTAGATGACGATATCATATGGAGTAACGTGAGTCGTCAGATAGATAAATATAGTAGCTTCGTACAAGTCGATAAAGGCAAGTACAAAGCTATTATGCATAAACTGTTTATATGATGCAATCTGTGGATAAAACGACATACACCGCTATACAAGGAAAAATATATGGCTACTTCATTCTCTGAGCTTAAGCGCTCACGCTCATCCTCCCTCAAGACTCTGATCGACGAAACTAATAAGCTGTCTTCGGGCAATCCGCAAGCACAGCAAGAAGATCGATTCTGGAAACCTGCTGTAGACAAAGCTGGCAATGGCTATGCAGTCATTCGGTTCTTGCCTGCTGCACAGGGAGACGACTTACCTTGGGTACAAACCTGGAACCATGGCTTCCAAGGTCCTGGTGGCTGGTACATCGAGGAGTCACTTACCACTATCGGTAAGAAGGATCCTGTCTCGGAATACAACTCTATGTTGTGGAACAGTGGGATCGATGCTAACAAAGACCAAGCTCGTAAGCAGAAGCGACGTCTTAACTACATCTCTAACATTCAGGTGATCAACGATCCTTCCAACCCTGACAACAACGGAAAGGTGTTCTTGTACAAGTACGGTAAGCGTATCTGGGACAAGATCAATGATCTGATGAATCCTCAGTTCGAAGATGAGCAACCAGTAAACCCATTTGACTTCTGGGAAGGTGCTAACTTCAAGCTGAAGATCCGACAGGTTGAAGGGTATCGTAACTACGACAAGAGCGAGTTCGACTCACCTGAGCCTCTCGCTGAAGACGATGCGTTGGAAGCAATCTGGAAGTCACAGACTGCTCTTGCTGAGTTCACTGACCCATCTAACTTCAAGTCGTACGAGGAGCTACAGGCTAAACTGAACCGTGTACTTGGTATCGACGCTGATACCAGTAACCGAAGTGCTACTGTAGAGGAAGCTGAACCAGCTCCTACTCCTGCAAAGGCAGCACCAGCTCCTGCAGCAGCTACGGCAGATGCTGATGACCTACCCTGGTCCACAGACGAAGATGATGACGATGGAATGTCGTTCTTTGAGAAGTTAGCTCAAGACGACTAAAGATTCATGCGAGTGATGCCGGATCTCGCCATGAAGGGTGACTGCTAGCACCTAAGCAACTCTAGCAGGGGAAGGGGGCACCTAGGAAGGCCCCCTTTTTTATACTACACCCTGCATCCTATCTTGAAGTCTACGGTGTCCTACATCAGAAGATCGAGCAGGTATTCCACCACTCATTACAGTAGTTGAGTTGTTATTTACATTATTATTAACAGTAGAGCCACCCTGCGTAGACGAAATTATTATTGGGGTTGACGACATTGCAATCATATTACTAGACATTTCATTGACAGGTACTGCTGCCGATATGGTAGGAGATGGAACAACTGCTCCGTCACTTGTACCAGCCATAACCGTTGGAGAAGCCGATGAAGCTGTTGGGCCAGCTTCTGGAAGAGTAAGTCTAGGATCCGCTGCACCCATAAACTTCATTCTGTAAACAGATTCAACAATATTTCTATCTCCTGTACTCATTGCACCAGTTTGTAAAAGTGAATTATTTAAGATGTCGTCGTTTATAATAATAGCTTCAAGTTGGTCTTTTGTTAGGTCCATTAACTTATCAAGACTCTTTATTTCTAATGGAGCAGCATTTATCATTACTCCAGGAATTGCTTCTAAAAGTGCTTCACTTCCAAAGGATCTTTCTACTGCTCCAGATTGAATGGCACTGTTAAGTGATGGACCTATTCTCTCTTTAAAAAACTCGTCTTTTTGTTCAGCGGTCAATTCTTTATACTTTATTTGAGCATCCGTAACCAACTCACCAGCAGTATAACCTGCTCGAGCAAACGGTACTCTTTTATCTAACTCCTGTAACTTTTCTCTAGAGGTATTTAATTCATCAAATGGTTCTAGCTGCTCTCGTAACTCATCTTGTCTTTCTTCTATACCACCTAGTTGTTGTCGATCTTGAAAAGAAAGTTTACCCAGTCGTCCTCTAGATATCTCTTCAACAGTTAAACCTTTGTCCATTAAAAAGTTTAATCTTTCTGAGCCGACTTCGTTAAGTTGACTTCTTAGACTTTCCTCAGATGGTCCATCAGCGGTCTCTTGTTCTAATTCTGCAATTCTGTTTGTGAGAGCCTCACGATCTCGTTGTGTTTCTCTTTCAAAAGCTAGCTCGTTCTCTTCTCCAAAAAATCTGGTTAAGTCATCAAACAAACCTCCTGCTAGATTAACGACATTATCCTTAAAATCTCTAATTGACTGGTTTATTTCAGCTAGCTCCTGGTCGTTCCACTGCATCTCATCTTGAATCAAACCTAGAGCTGGTACAACTAGAGATTCTGTAATTCCTTCGTATATATTTCCTGTAACAACCTGCAATGCAGATCTAGCTGATTCTTGTTCTACTGTGTCGGGATCGTAACCTTGAGCTTGTAATTTTTGCTTCTCCTCATCAAAAGCAAGCACGAAGTCTGTTACTTGGTCGAATAAAACTAAACCAGCTCCAATTATAGCAGCCTTTTTAGCTGCAGCTCTTAATACTTTTCCAAATCTAGAAGCTCCTGCAACTGAGCCAGCAACTGCACCTGCAACTGCCCCACCTCCAAGAGATAGTACCGGACTAAAACCATTTAGTGCTCCATCTTCTGTTTCTGATTGTAACCGAGTTGAACCCTCAGGAGTTCGATTTTGTCTTGCCTCTCTTAATGCCTCAAGTGTCCTGAAGTACTGTTCATCAGCCATGTCCTGTTGAATCTGAAATCGATCTTGTTCGTCTCGAAAAAACTGTACTAGGTTACGATTGATGTCTACCAACTCGTTTCTAATATCTTCCAACATATCCGAATGCTGGATAGTCTCGTCTTCTACTGATTCTGTGAGATCAGCGACAGGGTCGAGAGACAATCTTTCAATGTGTTCTGCCTGAAGGTCAGCATCCATCTTAACTACTTCAATAAGATACAGTAGCTGTCGTGCTGTTTCTTTTGCTGCTTGTGTAGCTTCTTCTGTCATTGCTTGTTCTCTAGTCTTTGTCTTTCTTGTTCCAGATGTTCGATAAGCATAGCAACGTAGATTTGTCTCTCAAATGGTACCCTCATTTCAAGATCGCTCAGAGTATATTTGTGGTGCTGCATTAGTGCAAAGTTAACCCTATAGTGATTCATAAGGTTATCATATCCGAGCGCTACATAAAAAAACTAGACAGACCCTCCAGGTGAATCTTTTCTGACTGCTCACACTTAGGGCAAGTCCATTCAATAGTATGTGATAGCTTAGGCACTCTTTTAAAGAAGTCTCTAATCTTAGCAAACTGAGTTCCATTTAGACTTTCAAGAAAGGTCTTTATCTCTTCCTTTGAGAAGTCTTCATACACACTGTCACTGTCGTATACCATATCAACACAACCAGCTACCATTTCCATCATTGATTCCATATCGTTACCAGCTGGTATCATTGCAGCTAGTTGTACTGATGGATACTTTAGTACGAGTCCAACCTGATCTGTTATCTGTATCTTATTGTCTAGATCATCTGGAAAAGTAACTTCAATGTCTTCTATGTTAAGAGCATGTTGGTGTACGTGATTACATTCGCCTTGACTGTGTTTGAGTCTAAGCTCGATTACTTCTCCTACCGACTTTGCTCTTAGTTTTAAGAACAGATACTCTAGATCAAACGTTGCAAACGAGTTGACGTCAACGTTCGGAGTTGTAATACAACTTTGAAGTACTCTCTGCACTGCTGTAGACATCTCTGAAGGATCATTGCCTTGCAATGCCATAAAAAGTATCTTCTCTTCCTTTACTAAGAAAGGACGAAAGGTAATCTTTTGGTTGGTAGATGGAATAGTAGTTTCAAATTCAGGAGTGTTTAATATCGGAAGTGCCATAATTTATCTCTCTTCATAGAACCTGTATTGTAAAGATACTGTAAACGTCAGTAATTCGTTTGTTTGGTAGGTGTAGTTAAGTTCACCTAGTGTTCGCGGATATGCTTCAATCAGCTTTATCTCGTTTTCTTTATCACCTTTCTCGTTGTATTGCTTGATGGTTACGTCCTTAACATAGTCTCTATAATAACCAACATCGAATGAGGTTTCAGCACCACCAGCAATCCTAGCTGGACCAACAATCTTATCTTGCCACTCAGCAAAGTATTTTCTCTCTGTATGATCTGGTCTGCAATACAACTGAGCACTAACAGGAGCATAGATCGCACTGTGACCTATCTCTTGAACGGCACCGTATACTCCAGATGGAGCAGCACCAATTGATCGTCCAGGAGCAGAGATGCTAATCGTTCGAAAGGTAATATCTCTATTGCCTTCTATGATCATCTCATAGTGTGACGTTCTGGCAACACCCTGTCTCAGGTTGCCTCTAATCTCGTCTAACCTAAAAGCCATTACTGTAGTGCTCCTAGTGAGTCTCTATGTATACGTGCGGCAGAGGCCTTCTCAAACCGTTGTAGAGGAAGAAAAAGAGCGATGTCCCACTCTACTGGTTCTATCTTTACAAACCTTGTACGTACGTTACTAGCAAGATACTTCTTAAATGTTGGCTTGAATGATTTGAACCTAGATGCACTCTTTAGTACATTGTAGTTGATACGCATCTTGGTCTTCTCATTGTATCTCTGGTCTGATACTGTCTTATACAAAGCATCCATCAGTACTGCTCTCTGTCTAAGAGGAAGATAGTGCATGTTAAGACCAACAAAGCCACCTTCTGCTTCGTCTACTGGAATCACTAGAGGGAACCTATCGTAGTATGGCAGAGTCTTCTTGTGCTTTGGATCATATCCAAATAGAAACATACCACCCACTTCTGGTTTACCAACGTAGTTGTCACTACTAGAGATTAGTCTACCAGGCTGAGTACGAGTGTTAGATGCTTTGTCTCTGAACCAAGTACGTGCTTGTTGAGTACGCGCAGGTATCTGTCCTGCACGAGCACCCTGTGCAATGATCCGATCAAAGACATAGGCTACCACGGCTGTTCCTTATAAATATCCTTATGAGTACTATTTATACCGAAGACAGGAAGTGGGATACAACTTCTCTTACTAAGGGATCACTTATCGGGAAATAGGTTCTTCTCAGTTAGTATCTCAAATTTCCACTTTCTGTCTATACAATATTCCTTTGCAGCTCTCCACTTAGCTTCGTTAATGCCGTACGTTGCAACCTCATTAATGTACTTTTTGGTCTTACGGCTGCGAACGGTAGGTGGTTGAGTCTGAGCATATGGTTTTACTTCGATAAGTATAGTATCGGTACCGCCTCTAGCAGTACGTACCTTTATAAGGAAGTCTGGATAGTATCTGTGAAGTCTGCCATCTAATGGTGATCTGTAAGGGATAATTACTTCCTCACTACACCATTCCAATACATTTGGGTTGTTATCACAATAAACCATGAACATCCTTTCCCAACTAGAGCGATAAATAATACAATCGGGATCACCTTTGTATTTGTTAGGATGGCGTGGTTTATAGTATCCCTTATGTGTTCTCATTAAACTATTTAGGACAGCTCATGCCAGCAGTAATAGAAGAAACCATTAACTCGGTATCAGACTCACTTGGAAAGCTGAATAAGTCTCTATCAGGTGGTAATGGCTTACGGTTTCCGAGTGATTTGGGATCTAGGGCAGTTCATTTTAAGATCCAGACTCGAGAGAGAGAAAAGCAAAGGATAGGTACTTCTACCAAACCAGGAGCGCTGATTGCACTGCCTATTCCATCAAACCTACAGACAGGGTACGGAGCATCGTATGGTCAACAAGGAATTGGTGTGTTAGGTGAGACGGGTAGAGCAATAATTCAGGGAAGTGAAAATGTTAATCAAGCGTTAGCTGAATTAAAAAATCAAGGAATAAATGCATTGTCTGAGCAAGCTAAAGCTATTGCTGCCAGCTCGAGTGCGGAGGTAGCTGGTGTAATAGCTGCTGCAATAGGAGGTCCTCTTACTGGTCTTTCTGCGGCTGCACTTACTGGTCTTGGTGTTGGTGGTTTATTAGGAGCTGGTCTTGCAGTTAACCCTCACCTAGCAGTATTGTTCGAAGGAATGAATTTTCGTAACCACACATTTAGTTATAAATTTTCAGCTAGAGACGAAAGTGAGTCTAACTCACTTAAAAATATTATTAAAGAATTTAAGAATGCAATGCATCCAACAGAAAAAGGCCTTGCATTTTTTCAATATCCAGATGAGTTTAAGATATCATTCCCACAAGATGAGTTCTTATTCAAAGTTGGTAACTCTGTGTTGACAAATTTTGCTATTGACTACACTCCAGATGGTGGCTCCTACTTCCATCAGAACGGAGCTCCTGTCTCCGTATCATTGTCGCTGCAGTTTACAGAACTAGACATCTTGACCAAAGATGAGATAGCGGAGGGCAGATAATGTCTTTTATGTTTGACAGATGGCCAACCGTAAGCTATGATGTAAAGAAGAATGGTAAGCCTCTCACCCTCACCAACATCACTCTGCGATTTAAGATTAATGAACTCTTGAGAGATAAGTCAGTGGTGATGTATAATTATGATGTACAAGACGGTGAGCGACCTGATATTATTGCACACAAGTATTATAGTGATGCAGCCCTTGACTGGGTGATCCTTCTTACTAACAATATCATTGACCCTCAGTTCGAATGGCCACTAGATGATCGTTCCTTTGAAAGATATATGAGAAACAAGTATGGATCATTGGAAGCAGCCAAACGGACTCATCACCAATACGAAAAGATATTGAGAGAGACGCAAGTATACTTTGATGGTACGATCATTCCTGAGAAGACAGTCGTAGTAGACAAAGAGACATATGATCTGACTAGTGCAACCAGTCGTCGTGCTATCGATAAGTATACCTATGAGCTAGAGCTAAATGAAGCTCGCTCACGTATTAAGATACTTGATGAGAGATATATTACTGGACTAGTCAGTAGCTACAGTAACTTGGTTAACCAATCTCGGAATAATTAATGACGCAGCTGCATTCTCCTCAGGGAATTGAGTATACTCTTGAACTCTCATCTCCTCTAAACGAATCATTAGAACTTAGCTTAATGGTTGCTGAGTTTAATATGTACGAGGATATGTTTAGTGGATTCATGAGAATTGAAGTAGTTCTATCTGATGCAATAGGCTTGATGGATAAGTTTCCCATAGTAGGAGATGAGACTCTTACATTAAACTATAAGATCAGAAAGTATGCACAGTTCACTGAGACATTCAAAGTCTATAAGGTATCCAGTAGATCATTAGACAAAGCACGTGCTCACTCTCTAGTAATTCATGGCATCACATTACCTGGATATAGGAATTCTTTTCAATATATCTACAAGCCTTACATAAATTACAAAGCAGACGATATAATTTTTGATGTGTACTATGAATATTTAACTGACCTTGGAGAGGACAGTAAGCCATTAGAGATGCCTGTTCCTACCGAAAATCAGATCACAAGAGTCAGCTCAGGACAAAATCCTTTACAGTTAATAAATTTTATTGCGGCAGAATCGAAGAGTTCACAGGCTAAATCGTACAAACACCCATCAAATTATGTTTTTTTTGAGGACAGTAAACAATTTAACTTTGTTCCTATCTCATATTTGTTAGCTAACAAGCCAATCAGAGATTTTTTCTTGGCTGTCCCTCAAGATGAAGTTCAAATGAGAAAAGGTGAAAATTCGTTCCCTGGAGAGGCAATCCTTTCATTAAATATAGTCGAGTCATTCGATGATTTGGACAGTCTTCACAGAGGAGCATACCTCAATGAAGTGAACATCATTGATCCGATACTAAAACGATTCAAGATGCATCCACTACCGTCTGCAGATGAGATCAAACACGAATTCAGATATGACAGAGACTTTAACGACTTAGCTCACCTACCGAATAGTGGAGAGAAGATCGTTAGTCCTAACAGCGCTGTGATGAAAGGTACTAAGCCATATGCAGCACATCGTCGAATGATGATCACACAGTATGAGCTCGACAATGAGACGTACCCTACCATTGGTTACCTTAACGGTAAGCTATCAGCAGGTGATCAGTTACTCGATCCTAGACAGAGACACAAGTGCCTTCCCGAGTCTATACATGAGAAAGAGAACCTATTCAACCATATAGTTGAAGTAACTGTGCCTGGTGACCCTGAGGTGCGAGTTGGACAGACTGTAAAGATTAAAGTACCACAACCATCAGCGTTCAATGATCGCGATCAATTTTTAATATTGTACGGACAAGAAGCTACCTTCCTGGTCACGGCCGTGAGGCACGTTTACAATGGAGCGCTTGATTCGTATACAATGGTTCTGTCTTGTAGTGCTGAATCGTTTGCACAAGAGCCGGCCGGATTAAAGGTAGTATAGTATGAAAGTTAAACAAGAGTTCTTTGGATTCAATCCTGTGATGTGGATGGGAGTCGTTGAAGATAACAATGATCCTATCAAGCTAGGTCGATTGAGAGTTCGTATCTTTGGATGGCATAGTGGTGAATTGAATGAAGCCGATGGTGAGCCTGGTGTTAAGACTGAAGACTTGCCATGGGCTCAAGTGATGCAGCCTGTTAACAATGGACCTAATAGTGGTGTCGGTGGTCCCGTCACTGGTATTCAGAAAGGGACATGGGTGATGGGTATCTTCTTAGATGGAGAGATTGCTCGTGAACCTATGGTGATGGGTTCTATTCCTGGTATACCAATGCAAGAGAATCCCAACACCGGTGTGGCTACTGATGTTGACTTTGCTGGGAACTTTGTTGGGGAGCCTGTAGAAGGTTTCTATGATCCGGATGGTGTCTATCCAAAAGAAACATACCTGCAACAACCAGATACCAATAAGCTAGCTCGTAACGATGAGGAATATGCACACCCTGTAATAGAGCGTAAGATTAATAACAAGATGACCACTTCGTTTGGAGATGACGTTACTTTTGAAGAGCCACTGCTAGATAGTTGGTCTAAATTTAAGAGTAAGTACCCAGACAATAAAGTAATAGAGACTAAGAGCGGTCATATCTTCGAAGTAGATGACACTCCTGGGTTTGCTCGTATTCATATCTACCATAAGAACGGATCGTATATAGAGATGGGTGGTGCTTGTGGCGCTGGTAATAGAATCGATAAAGTATCAGGCGACTGGTATGCATTGATTAAAAGAAACTGGGTGCAGGCAGTACATGGTA
>Ga0222719_10003265_pt1 | contig 14474 bp, 13 predicted proteins | sample C33_34DmetaG_FD_165039 | JGI IMG/M metagenome (GOLD analysis project Ga0222719, IMG submission 165039) | Estuarine water microbial communities from San Francisco Bay, California, United States - C33_34D | ecosystem: Environmental > Aquatic > Marine > Unclassified | place: USA: California...
TGAGTCAATTCAAATTAAAGCTTCAAACACTCCTGGATTCAAAGCTGGTAAAGCTCTTAAGGATGCTCTAAACTAAGCCCGCCCTTGATCTTTCAGGGTGCTTAGCTCAGTTGGTAGAGCGTCGCCCTTACAAGGCGGATGTCGGGGGTTCGAATCCCTCAGCACCCACCAAGAGGATATTAAAAGGAGTGGTAGTTCAGTTTGGTTAGAATACCTGCCTGTCACGCAGGGGGTCGCGGGTTCGAGTCCCGTCCACTCCGCCATGTAAAAATTTTATAAAGGAAGCACAGTTGTTACAAAACATTAGAGATAAATCAACAGGATGGATTGCTTATATAATTGTTATTGGAATAAGCATTCCGTTTGCTTTATGGGGTATAGATCAATATTTTACAGGCGGAAATATTATAGTTGCAGAAATTAATGAGACAAAAATATCATCAGAAAGGTTGAATAATGAATATCAGGACAGACTTCAAGAAATGAAGGGTATGATATCAAAAGACGAAAGCGAAGCAGAGCTGCAAAAAAAAATAATTAAAAGATCTGTATTAGACGAGCTCATAGATAGCGTTTTGGTAAGAAATTTTGTTAACAAAAATAAATTTCAAATTTCAGAAGACTCTTTAATATCAGATATTAAAAATAACAAGTTATTTCATGTTGAAAAAAAATTTAATCCTGTAAGATATAAAAAGCTTTTAGAGACCCAGGGAATTAAAATTCCAGACTACGAAAGGATAAGAAAATCTGAATTAAAAACACTACAATTTTATAATAATATTGTTGAGTCATCATTTTTAACATCTCAACAACTAAAAGATTTAAAGAAATTAAAGTATCAAACTAGAGATTTTAAGCTGTTATCATTAAGTTATAAAGATTTTGTTAATAAAAATAATAATTCTACCGAAAAAGAAAAAAAAGATTTTTATGTTAAGTATAGAAATATATTTTCAATGCCTGAAAAACTCAATATCGAATATATAGTTTTTAATAAGAAAATATTAAAGAAACAATTAAGTATTAATTCTGAAATGTTAAAAAACTATTATAATGAAAATAAGTTCAAATACATAACACCAGAAAAAAGAAAGGTAAAACAGATTTTTTTATCTAATATCAAACATAATAAAGAAAAAAATGCAGAACTAATCAAAGAAATACATAATAAATTAGAAAACAAAAGTTCGTTCGAGTCTTTAGCAACAAAATATTCTCATGATAAGTTATCAAATAAAAAACAGGGTAGTATTGGTTGGGTATATAGAAATGATTTATCTAAAGATATTAGTGACGCAGTATTTAAGATAGAAAATGTCAATGATATATCAAATATTATTCAGACAGATCAAGGGTTTTATATTTTAAAAGTTGAGAAAATTAAAGAGGCGCAAATAAAAGAATTTAAGGATGTCAAAAAAATTGTTAAAAAAGATTACGAAAACATATTGGTTACTAGAAAATACAATGTAATTTTTGAAGAAGTCTCAAATATTTTGTATGAAAATCCAAGTTCTTTATCTGAAGCTGAAATATTTCTTTCGGTTAATAAAAAAACAACAGGACTATCTACTTTATCAAAAATCAAAAAAGATCATAAAGTATTAAATAATGAAAAAATTCTTAAAGAGATTAGTTCTACTGGCGTTTATAATGAAGGTCTTAACAGTCAACCCATAGAAGTAGGGGAAAATATTATTATGTTAAGATTGAAAAATAAATCACCAATTAAATATAAAAAATATGAAAACGTTATAAGTGAGGTTGAAGCTTTAATTAATACAGAAAAATCTATTGTTACAATGAAAGACACTATTAAAGATATAGAAAAAAAGTTAAATAGCGGTTCAACTTTAAAAGATATAGAAAAACTTACAAATAGAAAATCTACAAATTATTCCAATATAAAAAGATCTGATAAAAATATCCCTCCGTCATTACTAGTAAAGCTTTTTTCTTTAACAGAAAAAAATAATATAACTAGCGTAGAATCTGGTACGGGAAATTACGAACTTATTGTTTTAGAAAAAATTAATGAAGGAACTTCAGATCTTAGCGAAAAATCAATAAAAACTATGTTTAATAATGAGTATGTAAATTCTGTTTTATATTCGGTAATACAAAGTCTTCGTGAGCAAGCTGATATTAAAATTTATCCCAAGAATCTTTAATTATTCCAATGGAAAAATTACCATCATCTAAACTAATTTTTTCATTTTTATTGCTAGGTTTTTTAAGTGGTTTACTTTTAGATAGGTCTCAAAATTTTTTAGGGATTTATTTCTATGATATATTTGATCTGTTCGGAACAATATTTATAAATTCTTTAAAAATGATTGTTGTCCCACTAATAATGTCATCTTTGATATTTAATATATCGTCATTTACGTCTACAAAAGATATTTCGGGACTAGGTATAAAAACTATTATTTTTTATGTTATTACAAGTTTTGTAGCTATTACTATTGGTATTTTCGTTGTAAACCTTATTGAACCTGGAGTTATAAATGGTTCGGGTGCTGCTAGCTTAATTGGACTATCTTCTGTTAATAATTTAGATGAGCTAATAAACACTCAAGATAATTATTCTGTAAGCTCTTTTTTATTAAATATATTTTCGGGAAATATTTTTCTTTCTATAATTAATGGAAACATGTTGTTTGTTATTGTATTTAGCATTATTTTTGGCTTGGCTTTAAAATCATCGTCATCATCTAAAAGTGTTGGTGTCTTAAAAGATTTTTGGGAAGGAATTTATCTCGTCTTCTTACAGATTATGAAATATATATTGTTTTTTATGCCTTATGGGGTTTTTTGTCTTGTAGCAAAGGCTACAATTAATTTTAGTCCTGATAGTTATTTAGTATTATCTAGCTTCTTTTTTACTGTTATGCTTGGCCTTTCTATTCATTTGTTATTTTTTTACTCAATAGTTTTGTTTTTATTTAAGAGGAATATATTTGAGCATTTTAAAGGCATGAGCTCTGCATTGTTAGTTGCTTTTTCTTCAAGTTCATCTATGGCCGCAATTCCTGTTACTACTAAATGTCTTATAGAAAATCTAAATTATAAGAATGAGCGTGTTAATTTTATAATACCACTTGGCGCAACTATCAATATGGACGGAACAGCATTATTTGAGTGTGTTGCAGTAATTTTTATCGCGCAGTTATATGGAGTAGATTTAAATTATATTGATCAATTTTTAATACTTTCTTTAGCACTTGTGACCTCTATCGGTGTTGCTGGTATTCCTTCTGCAAGCTTTGTTGCAATAATAGTTATTCTTAGCGCTGTAGGCTTACCTTTAGAAGCCGTAGGTATTATTTTGGGCGTTGACAGAGTACTTGATATGTTTAGAACAAGTGTAAATGTTTTTGGAGATTCTTGTTGTGTTAGTGTTTTAGGGAAATAGAGAATTAATCTATAGCAGGCATTCCAATAATATTGAAACCGGAATCAACATATAAAACTTGACCTGTAATTCCACTTGCCCCATCTGATGCCAGAAAAGATGCTGTATCTCCAACTTCTTGAATTGTTACGTTTCTTCTTAACGGCGCGTTTTTTTCTACATGATCTAACATTTTTCTAAAATCAGATATTCCAGCAGCGGCCAAAGTTTTTATTGGTCCAGCGGATATGCAATTTACTCTTATATTCTCTGCTCCCATTGCATAGGCAAGATACCTTACATTAGCTTCTAAACTAGCCTTTGCTACGCCCATTACATTATAGTTTGGCATGCCTCGAACAGCTCCTAAATAAGATAGAGATATAACCGAAGGGTTTGATCCTTTCAGCATTGGTTTTGCTTCTTTACACAACTCTAACAGACTATAGCTACTTATACTGTGAGCAGATAAAAAACCTTCTTTTGTAGTTTTATCAACATAATTTCCTTCTAACTCTTCTCTGGGAGCAAATGCCAAAGAGTGAACAATAATGTCAAACTCTGTCCATTTTTTAGAAAGTTGATCTAGCATATTCTTTATGCTGCCTTCTTCCGATACATCGCACGGCATAATTATGTCTGAATCACATTCTCTAGCTAGCTTATCAACTCTATCTTTCAACTTATCGTTTTGATATGTGAATGCAAGTTCTGCTCCATTTTTTCTTAAAGAGTCAGAGATACCCCATGCAATTGATCTATTGCTTGCAATACCTAATACTAATGCTTTTTTTCCTTCTAGAAATTTCATTCATGTATTGTATATCATATTTTATTTATAATGCAGTAAAATATATAATAAATATAAAAATAATAATTAGAGCAACAAGAAATGATAAGATTTATAAAAAATATTTTTTTATTATCTATGCTGGCAGTAGCAGGGTGTTCAGATAAGCCTTTAAATAGCCCGTATGGAGATACTGAAGACGACAAAGTCTTTTATTCATCTTTTCAAGAAAGGCCAAAACATTTAGACCCCGCTAGATCGTATAGTTCAAATGAATATGCTTTTATTGCTCAAATATATGAACCATTGTTTCAATATCATTATTTAAAAAAGCCGTATGAATTGATACCTCTAACAGCAAGCGAAATGCCAAAATTATATTATTTAGATAATGAATTTAATAAAACTGACAACAAGAGCAAAGCCCATTATACAAAATATATTTTAAAAATAAAAAAAGGTATCTTGTATCAAAATCATCCGGCTTTTTACAAGAAAAATAAGAAATATGCATATCATGATTTGAGTGAAAATCAGCTAGCAAATATTAATACCTTAAAAGATTTCAGGCAAGAAAATACAAGAGAATTAACATCTGATGATTATATTTATCAAATTAAGAGATTGGCAGATTATAAAAATCATTCACCTATATCTGGCGTAATGCAAGACTATATTTATGGATTTAATGAGTATAAGAAAAAAATAAGTAAAATAAAATATGGTAGTCACAAAGAAAGAATAAATATTATCAGGAAAAGTGATATTTCAGGAGTCGAAAAAATAGATAGGTATACATTTTCAATCACTTTAAAAAAACAATACCCGCAGTTTATTTATTGGTTAGCTATGCCATTTTTTTCACCAATGCCTTGGGAAGCAGATTCTTTTTATAGCCAGCCTGGTTTGCAAAAAAAGAATATTACGCTGAATTGGTTTCCTATTGGAACTGGGCCATTTAAATTAACAGAAAATAACCCAAATTTAAAAATGGTATTGGAAGCAAACAAAAACTTTAGAGGTGAAGTATACCCATCTCGAAAAGACAAGATAATTAATAGAAAAATAATTGAGCACAATAATAAAAAAGAAGTACCGTTTATTAATAAAGCTATATATTCATTAGAAAAAGAGCAAATTCCAAGGTGGAATAAATTTCTACAAGGATATTATGATAACTCAGGCATTGCTTCTGATAATTACGATCAAGCAATTTCACTAAATAATTCAGGTGATATATCGTTAAATAAAGATCTAGAAGATAAAGGCATTCATTTGACAACTGCAACGTCTGCTTCCACATACTACATAGGATTTAATATGCTTGATACCGTAATAGGTGGCAGTAGTGAAAGATCAAAGTTATTAAGACAGGCTATATCAATTGCAATTGATTATGACGAATACATATCAATATTTGCAAATGGGCGGGGTATAATAGCGCAAAGCCCGATACCGCCAGGTATTATAGGTTATCAAGACGGAACAAATAATTATAACAAAATACTTTATAAGATTAAGAATGGAACAGTGGTTAAAAGGAGTATTGATGATGCAAAAATTCTATTAACAAAGGCAGGATATAATAACGGAATAGATAAAAAAACAGGAAAGCCACTGATATTATATTTTGAAGCAACAGGAGCGGGAGCTGACACTTATGCTTTTTTAAACTGGCTAAGGAAACAGTTTAAAAAAATTAATATACAATTAGTCACTAGGGTCACAGACTATAATCGCTTTCAAGAAAAAATGATTAATGGGACTGGTCAAATATTTCAGTGGGGATGGAATGCGGATTACCCAGACCCAGAAAATTTTTTATTTCTTTTACATGGAAAAAATGGAAAAGTAAAATTTGGAGGAGAAAATGCTTCAAACTATAATAGTATTAAGTTTGATTCACTTTTTAAAGAAATGAAAAATATGGAAAATTCTCCGCAAAGGGAAAAAATTATAAAAAGTATGTTGGATATAATTCAGAACGACAGCCCTTGGATTTGGGGCTTTCACCCGAAATCATTTTCTTTGTCGCATAAATGGGTAGAAAATACAGAGTCAAACTTAATGGCAAATAATACTCTTAAGTATAAAAAAATAAATAATATTCTTAGATCTGAGAAAATAAATTTATGGAATAAAGCAAACTTTACATTATTATATATTCTCTTATTTGCTATTTTAATTTTCATAGCTTCAGTCATAATTATGATTAAAAAGAAAGATAAAGAAAAAATTTATGATTAAGTATATCTTTAAAAGAATTATTTATGCTATCCCTATTTTAATAGGGGTTAATTTATTGACTTTTACATTATTCTTTGTTGTTAATTCTCCTGATGAGGTCGCAAGATTGCATTTAGGAAATAAAAGAGTGACTCAAGAGCAAATAACTTCTTGGAATGAAGAAAGGGGCTATAATAACCCGCTTTTTTATAATAGCTCTGAAAGTGGACTAAATTCTTTTAAAGAAACAATTTTTTATGAAAAATCTTTTAAGTTATTTCTTTTTGATTTTGGCATGTCTGATAGTGGGAGGGATATAAAATATGATATCAAAGAAAGAATGTGGCCAAGCTTAGCAATTGCCTTACCATCTTTACTAGTTGGCTTATTTATAAATATAACGTTTGCATTATTTTTTGTATTTTTTAGATCTACAAAAGTCGATTATCTTGGCGTAATATTTTGTGTAGCCCTTATGTCAATTTCAAGTCTATTTTATATTATTGGCGGTCAATATCTTATTAGTAAACTCCTGCACTTAGTTCCAATATCTGGATACGAACATGGTTATGAATCTATTAAGTTTTTGATCCTACCTGTGGTTATTAGTGTTATATATGGTATAGGGTCTGGCACTAGGTGGTACCGCTCTTTATTTCTAGAAGAAATTGAGAAAGATTATGTTAGAACAGCAAAATCAAAAGGTTTGTCAGAAAGCGCAGTACTTTTTAACCATGTTTTTAAAAATGCTTTAATACCAATTCTGACAGGTGTTGTTGTAATACTCCCATTACTATTTTTAGGAAGCTTAATTGTCGAATCATTTTTTGGCATACCCGGCCTTGGAAGTTACACAATCGATGCTATTCAGAGTCAAGATTTTGCAATTGTTCGAGCAATGGTTTTTCTTGGAACTATCCTATATATATTAGGTTTAGTGCTGACAGATATCTCATATACACTTGTTGACCCAAGAGTAAGGTTAAAATAATGTTTACATTTTTATTAACAGACATATTTTTTTATATGATAGTTATTTCAATAATTTTATATGTGAATTATGTTAGAAAAACTCCTGATATTAGAGAAACATGGTCGTACGTTTTTAGAAATAAAACAGGGATTATATCATCCGTAGTACTATTTTTTTTTATTTCAACAGCATTATTAGATTCAATTCATTTTAAAGAAAAGCTATATGATACAGAAGCAGACAAATATGTTTATACGTCTGAAATAAAAAGCTTATTAGATATAATATTGTTGCCTATACATAAGAACTCAGAGAAGAGCTACTCCTCACCATTCTCATCGCATTTATACTCTAAGGAAACAGTAAAATTTACTAATAATAAGGATAAAAGAATATATCCAGATCTTTTATACAAAGGAAATCATAATAAATATTCTGACGATAATGCATATAATATATTTATTACTGGATCTATATCCATTATTAAAATTTTAGTTTTAAGTTTTTTTATTTATATAATTATTTTTAGAAGAGAAATATTCAAAAATAATAGTTTCTTAGATCCCTTAATTAGAAATAAAGTATTTTTTACTTCTTTGTTTTCAATGTCTTTAATAACCATACTATTATATGATCTTGGCTCTCAGTATTATATTTTAGGAACGGATAAAGTTGGAGAAGATGTTTTATATAAAAGTATTAAAAGTATTAGAACAGGAATACTTATAGGAACTTTAACAACAATTGTGATGTTACCATTCGCAATATTTCTCGGAATCTTTGCGGGTTATATTGGAGGTATTGTTGATGATTTTATACAGTATATATATACAACTCTAAATTCAATACCAAGTGTTTTACTTATTGCATCTGCAATCTTAATGCTGCAAGTTTACATGGCTAACAATCCACTAGAATTTGAAAATATATATGAAAGAGCTGATTTAAGATTATTTTTCTTATGCATGATACTTGGACTTACAAGTTGGACAGGGTTATGTCGTTTACTTAGAGGAGAGTCAATGAAGTTAAGAGAAGTTGAGTACGTTCAGGCTTCGCAAACTTTTGGTTTAAATAAGTTTTCAATAATAATTAGGCATATTGTTCCTAATATTATGCATATTGTAATAATCACAGTGGTCTTGGATTTTAGCGCTCTTGTATTAGCAGAAGCAGTTTTATCTTATGTAAATATTGGTGTTGATCCAACAACTTATAGCTGGGGGAATATGATAAACGCAGCAAGACTAGAAATGTCAAGAGAGCCAGTAGTATGGTGGTCGTTATTCTCAGCGTTTTTGTTTATGTTTGTTTTAGTTTTATTTGCAAATCTATTTTCAGATGTTGTAAGAGATGCATTTGACCCGAGAGCTAATAAAAATTATGAATAATTTACTGAAAATAAAAAATTTATGTCTTAATATAAAATCTAATAGCGATGAAGAAATTTTAAAAAATATAAGTTTTGAAATAAAAAAATCAGAAGTTGTATCCCTGATAGGAGAGTCAGGTAGTGGAAAATCACTTACAGCACTTTCAATAATTAGATTGTTAGAAAAATCATGTAAAATAAAAAAAGGAGAAATAATATTTTCCGGTAAAAACATTCTTAGAATAGAAGAAAAAGAAATGAGAATGATAAGGAAAAAAGATATATCCATGATATTTCAAGAGCCAATGAGATCTTTAAATCCTGTAATGAGTATAAGGGATCAACTAAAAGAATCTTACATGGATTATAATAGCAAAGATATTAACCAAGAAATTATTAAAAATTTAATTTCAGTAGGAATTAAAGATGCTGATAGAGTAATTAATTTATACCCTCATCAATTATCAGGTGGGATGAAGCAAAGAGTGATGATTGCAATGGCTATAGCGTGTAAGCCAAAATTACTGATTGCTGACGAGCCTACAACTTCATTAGATGTAACTATTCAAAAACAAGTCCTAGATTTACTTATAGAGCTAAAAGAAAGATTAAATATGGCAATTTTATTTATTACACATGACCTTTCGGTAGCCTCACAGATATCTGACAAAATAATTGTAATGAAAAGTGGGGAGATTATCGAAAGTAATCCTTCTAATATTTTTTTTCAGAATCCTGAAAATTTATATAGCCAATCATTATTAGAATCATCAAGCTATAAAAGGAAATTAAAAAAAAATATTAATTCAGAATCTAGTGATGTTTTAGATGTCAAAAATCTAAAGGTATTTTTTAAAGAAAAAAATTCTATTTTATCAAGAAATTTTTCGTATATTAAAGCAGTTGATGACGTAAGTTTTAAGATTAAACCCGGATCAACACATGCAATAGTGGGTGAATCAGGATCTGGAAAAACTACTATAGCTAAAGCAATAATGGGTTTAAGTCATGTAACATCTGGAAATATTAAAATATGTAACAAAAATGTATTGACTATGAATGGTTTAGAAAAAAGAAATTTTAGAAAAAACTATCAAATGATATTTCAAGATCCGTTTTCTTCACTTAATCCTAGAATGCGAGTTGGAGCTATTATTAAAGAAGGATTATGTTTTTTAAGACCAGAATTAGACACAAAAGATGTTGATAAAATTTTATATGAGATTATAAAAAATGTAGGTTTAGACGAGAGTTCTTTGGGAAAATATCCGCATCAATTTTCTGGGGGACAAAGACAGAGAATTGCAATAGCAAGAGTTTTGGTTCTAAATCCAAAGTTATTAATTTGTGATGAACCAACTAGTTCTCTTGATGTAACAGTCCAAAAACAAGTGCTTGATCTGCTAATGGAAATACAAGATAAAACAAATATTTCTTACCTCTTTATATCACATGATATAAAGCTTATATCCAATATATCAGACACAATATCTGTAATGCATAAAGGAAAGATGGTTGAGAGTGGAATTACCTCTGATATAATCAATAACACTGCTAATGATTATACGAGAAACTTATTGCAATCCGTGCCTCAGATAAAAAAATAAAAATGAACTTTAATACTTGCGAAATAAATAATTGGTATACTACAAACGCTGGCAAAATTAATTCTAAATTAATAATTAGTGCAATAAATAAAATTACCAAGCCTTCGTTTGAAAAAAATATTTTATATATTGGCTCTGAAGTTATTATAAAAGAGCTAATGAATCAAAATTATAATTTTAACAGTTTTTATATCTCAGATTCTCAGAATGCAGATATTATTGCAGAAACGAAAAAACTGCCTTTTCAAGATTCCTCAATAGATTGCGTGATCTTGATACACGCAATTGAAGCAGATAGTAATCATCACGCTGCCTTTAGAGAAGCGAATAGGGTTTTATGTGACGATGGTGAAATTATTTTAGCAAGCTTTAATAGAGTAAGTTTTCTTGGTCTGTATGGACTATTACCAATAAGCTCAATCTTTAAGAAAAGACAATATATTAGTATTTCAAGAATATTGGATTGGATGTCGTTATTTTCATACGATGTTAGTAGTATTACTAATTTAAATAAAATACCCCCAGTAAGAAATAAAAAAATTTTAAAAACTTTAAGTTTTCTAAACAATAATCTTTTATCAAAGATAAATTATTTTGGTAATAGCTATGTAATTTATGCAAAAAAAAATACTTATAAATTTATAGCAATAAAAAATTGGCATAAAAAAAATAATATTATACTTGGAAAGTTCTCAAAACCTGCAGTTAATAATAATTATGAAAAATAATATTGTGATTTATACAGATGGTGCATGCAAAGGAAATCCTGGAGAAGGAGGGTGGGGAGCTGTAATTGAAAATAAGAAATCAGTTAATAAGCTATATGGCTATGAAAAAAATACAACAAATAATAGAATGGAAATAGTAGCAGCTATAAAAGCTTTGAAGACGTTTTCTGAAAAATCAGATATTATTATTTATACGGATTCTAAGTATCTAATGAACGGTATAAATGATTGGATAAATAATTGGAAAAAAAATAACTGGAAGACCTCAAATAAAAAGGATGTAAAAAACGTTGATCTGTGGAAAATTATTGATGAGCTGAATCTGAAACATAACATTGAATGGAATTGGGTTAAAGGCCATAGCGGTAATCCTGGAAATGAAATGGCAGATGACTTAGCAAATTTAGCAATATCAAGAAAAAGTGAGAAATTAATATGATTAGGCAAATTGTTCTGGATACTGAAACAACAGGGTTAGATGTTACCAGGAATCATAAAATAATTGAAATTGGTTGCATCGAGCTTATTGATAGAAAATATACTGGTAATAAATTCCATCAATATTTGAATCCAAAAAGAGAAATTGATCAAGGCGCAATGAGTGTTCATGGAATTACTAATGACTTTCTTAAGGACAAACCTCTTTTTAATGAAATAAAAGATGAACTTTTAAATTTTATTAATGGCGCAGAGTTAATAATTCACAACGCTCCATTTGATATAGGCTTTTTAGAGCATGAGTATAAAAAATCAAAACATAAGGTTGAAATTTCTAAAATATGTAAAATATTTGATAGCTTAACTTACGCTAGAAAACTCCATCCAGGTCAAAAAAACAGTCTTGACGCATTATGCAAAAGATATGGCGTAGATAATTCTTCTAGAGATTTTCATGGGGCTCTGTTAGACGCAAGAATTTTAGGTGATGTTTACTTATCAATGACTGGAGGTCAAATATCTTTTGATCTAGTAAAAAGTGAAAGTGAGGAAAAAAAGAGCTTAGATACAAAAAAATATAATGGCAAATCTTTGGTGTATAAAGCAAATGAAAATGAGTTAAGAGATCATAAAGAGCTATGTAATAAAATTGATGAGGAATCGAACGGCAGATGTATTTGGAATATCTCTAAGTTTTGATATAATAATTAAATTCAAATAATAACTAAAGGGCGGAAACTCAGATGGATAAAGTATTTATGTTAATAATCTTGTTAATAGTTGGTTTTTGGGGATTTTTAAAATATAGCGAAGATTCGGGAAACTGGATTGCTACTGGTAATAATGGTGTGATTGGAGAATATGGTAGCTATGTTGATTGTGTAGAAGGTGTTAAATCAACAGGAATGAATTTAGAAACCGAAGTTTTTTCATGTAATAGAGATTAAATTAATTATTTCTTAAATTTGTTTTAGCTAATCGACTTTTTTCAATTGCCCAATCTTTATTTTTTTCTGATTGTCTTTTGTCAAACTTTTTCTTACCTTTAGCTATTCCTAATCTCAACTTCACTTTATTGTTTTTCCAATAAAGTGAGAGTGGAATTAGGGTCAATCCCTCTTTTTGAACTTTGCCAATCAATACGTTTATTTCTTTTTTGTTCAAAAGGAGTTTCCTTGTTCTTGTTGGGTTTTTAATAGTATCTTTATTTATATATGATGGAGGTGTAATATTTGAGCCAATCAATATGATATCCCCTCTAATGATTTTTACATATGCCTCTTTAAGCTGTACTTTTAGCTCCCTAATACCTTTTACTTCCCAGCCTTCAAGTACCATACCAGCTTCCATTTTTTCAAGAATAAAGTAATCATGAGTAGCTTTTTTGTTGACAGCTATAATATTTTCTGTATTTTTAGTTCTTTGTCCCATAGTATTAACAATATTAACATAATAAAAGTATCAATTAATGGCAATAAATAGAACTTCCTCACATGGTGAATGGTCTTCCAGAACAGCATTTATATTAGCTGCGACAGGATCAGCTGTAGGCTTAGGTAATATTTGGAAATTCCCTTATATTGCAGGCGAAAATGGAGGAGGGGCTTTTGTTCTGATTTATATTTTATGCGTTTTATTTATTGGAATTCCAATAATGCTCGCTGAAGTGTATTTGGGGAAAAGGGGTAGATTGAATCCTATTGCATCAATTAAATATATCGCTGACAAAGAAAACAGATCAAAAAATTGGAAAGTTATTGGGCTTTTAGGAATTACGGCAGGCATATTAATATTATCCTACTATGGAGTTATTGCTGGCTGGACAATGGCATATGCTGTTAGAGCAGCATTCGGAACATTAAATAATATTGATGCAGCAGGTGCTGCATCTATGTTTACTAACTTAATATCGGATCCTGAAAGATTATTGGCATGGCACACAATATTTTCTATTATTACAGCTATAGTAGTTGCTAAGGGTGTTAAATCTGGATTAGAGAGCGCAGTTGTAAGACTAATGCCGGCATTATTAGTTTTATTATTAGCACTTGTGATTTTTTCTGCTATAGAAGGAGATTTTTATAGCGGTTTAAAATTTATGTTGTACCCTGACTGGAGTCAAGTAACATGGACAACAGTTTTGATTGCTATAGGGCAAGCATTTTTTAGTTTGAGTTTAGGAATGGGCGCACTTATGGTTTATGGTTCTTACTTATCTAGTGAAATCTCTATTCCCGAAACGTGTGTTATTGTTGCCTCTCTTGACACTTTAGTAGCTTTACTTGCTGGATTAGCAATTTTCCCAATTGTAATTTCAAGTGGATTAGAAATGACGCAAGGACCAGGTTTAATATTTCAAACACTAACAGTGGCTTTTGGAGCAATGCCAGGTGGCCAGTTATTTGGTACATTATTTTTTATACTTTTAATTTTTGCAGCTTGGACGTCTTCCATATCTTTAATAGAGCCAATGATAATTTGGCTAATAGAAAAGTATAATATAACAAGACTGCGTGCTTCAATTATTGCAGCAGGATTAGCATGGGTAATAGGGATTGGAACAATAGTCTCTTTTAATATTGGATCAGATATAAAATTATTTAATATGACAATATTTGAATTACTAGATTATTTAACATCAAATATTTTGCTTCCAATTGGTGGAATTATGATAACTGTGTTTGTAGGATGGTTATTATCAAAAGAAAATATTGACTCCGAATTGCAAATTAAATCAAACATATTAAGATCGTCTTGGTATTTTTCTGCAAAAATTATAGCACCAATAGCAGTAATCATAGTAATGTTAAATGCTTTGGGATTTAATATTAATATTTTTATGTAAATTAAAAAATGGAAATCAAAAAAGAGGCAATAATACTTGCAGATATAAGAAAAGTTTTCAATATTGTAAATAGAGTAAACTTATATAAAAATTTTGTT
>Ga0222719_10003266_pt1 | contig 14472 bp, 16 predicted proteins | sample C33_34DmetaG_FD_165039 | JGI IMG/M metagenome (GOLD analysis project Ga0222719, IMG submission 165039) | Estuarine water microbial communities from San Francisco Bay, California, United States - C33_34D | ecosystem: Environmental > Aquatic > Marine > Unclassified | place: USA: California...
GTCTCTAATGGTAATATTATCTGTACATGTGGCAAAGTTAGGATCAATGGTTATGATGGTGTCTCAAAGGCGTCTCTTGTATATCTAGACCATTTAGTGTAACTATATTGGATTCACCCAAGACTTTGTGAGACCCTAAGTACCGGGATTTTTTTTCCGGCAAGATTTGCTTATATAAGATATATATTGATATAGGAGGATAGGCGAGCGAACGAGGGTCCTTTCTAAATCTCCCCTCTATTTATAATCAAAGCGCTTTTTATTACTATGAATAACGAATTCACACGCATGCAAAAATTAGCCGGTATCCTTACTGAAGGTTATCAAGGTACTGATAGTAAGTCTTCTGAAGAGATGGCTCTCGACATGGTTAAGACCGGAGCAGATTTGTCTGGCGGTTTACCGGAAACGAAAACTAAGATGACTAAAGCAGAAGCTAAAAAGATGATCAAAGATGCTATCTTGGCTGAGATGTCTCACAATCCTGAGGATGGTCCTTATGATGAAAAGGCAGATCCATATAACCTACCTGGCGGTCAATATCTTGATGAAGCTACCACTGATGCTATTGATAGAATGAATGGTCTTGTAGATCGTAGAGTACTTAGTTCGATGCTTTACAGTGTAGGGCAGATTATTAAGTCTTTAAAAGAAGAAGGATTTGAAGAGGATGAAATTCATGACTACTTAGTTTACCTTATAACTACTCTAGATGATTCTGCTCTTATGGAAGCTAAAGAAGAGAAAAAGGTAGAAGATGTTGAAACTGAAGAGACTGAAGAAGAAGCTATTGAAGAGCCTGCTGACGATAATGTCGATATGGATATGGAAGGTGATCTAGATTTAGACGCTGGATCTGATGAAGCTAAGGATGCTTTTGATGAACTTACTGATGCTTACAGAGCTGCTAAAGAATTAGGTGATGAGAAGCTAGTACGTCAACTTGCAAATACAATCACTTACTTCAATAAAAACATCATTCTTAAATAAGAACCCAGGGATTAATTAATATATTTAAGAGGGAGGCTTTGGCTTCCCTTTCTTTTTGTATTTATAACAAAGATAGTTTTGAAAACACTTATTTATACGACATTCTACGTAAAAAACCCTAGTTATGAGTCTTTAATATGGGAGTGGCTTATCAGTCTACGTACTTTAGGTAGTTATTCAGGAGAAGTTATAATCTTTGATTATGGAATGCCTGAGTCGCTTGTTTCTAAATTAGAAGCTTTTTCTCTAGGTGCTCCTAAAATTATTAAAATAGAGGATCCTGCCGATAGCGGTACTATCTCTAACTGGAGGAATATTGATGTTATTCCCTATCTAGAAGAATATAAGGATTATATGATCGCTCATTTTGATGCTGATATATGGTTTCAGAGGGATATCTCTATATTATGGGAGGAGCTTAAGGGTGTTGAAGGTTGCTATTTCGGCATTGAATCAGGTAGATCTTGCAGGTACAGAGGTCCGGGAGATAATTCTGTCAGAGCTCGTTATGATTTCATACAGTCTAGTTTAGGCGGGTTTGTCTTCGGCGGTTGGATTGGCGGTAAGCAGAAAGCTTATCTTAAGAAGTTAAATCAAATGAAAGACTTATGGTCTTCTTCTTGGGCTATTACTGAATGGGGTACTGATCAGTCTATGATTACTTACCTTATTGATACTTCTGTTGATAATATAGATGGTACAAAGTATGGTTGTAGTCATTATTTCTGTAAAGAGCAAGACGGTTCTCTTACTGTGGATATAGGAGCGGCAAATTATAAATACCAGGGAGAAGATGTTATTGGGGTTCATATTATAGCTTTTAACTCTGTAGGAACTGATAGGGAAGATCAATTCTCACAGTACCGTTTTAAAAACAGACATTCAGAATTATGGAACACTTTCGAATATTAGAGGGAGAAGGGGATGTAGCTTTAAAGAACTATGCTCAAACACGTCTGGTGAATTCTAAATGTGATTGGCAGTCGGGGATTTTAGATCATATTTTTAGGTTCTATAATAAAGAAACTAAGCGGGTTGCTGTTGACGGTGGGGCAAATTACGGATTTGTGTCTAATGGTTTAGCTCAGCATTTTGAAGAAGTTTATAGTTTTGAAGTAAATCCAGATATATTAGACTGTCTATCTTATAATACTTCGTACTATACTAATATTAAGGTAATTGATCGGGGTTTATATAATGCTGAAGGTATTGTTTCTTTAAGTTCTGATGGTAGAAGGTCTGGGATGGTTCGTATAGGGGAAGGGGATTTAGTAGGGAAGGTTACTACTTTGGATAGTTTAAATCTCGAAAGAGTTGATTTTATTAAGTTAGATGTCGAAGGGAGTGAATATGAGGCTCTATTGGGAAGTATTGAGACTATTAAACGTACTAAACCTGTTTTGTATTTTGAATGGAATACTCAAAGAACTATTAAGGATGAACTTAGAAGGAGGGAGATTTTTGAACTATTAGATAGTTTAGGTTATAAATTCAGGGATCATAGACATTATGATTTTTTATTTAGTGTTTAATTATGGGAACAGCACCAATAGATTTACAAAATAAGCTTTTTTATCATCCGGATAAATTAGAGGAATTTTTTAGAACCGGTAATACTACTCCGGTAACTTGGGAATTAGATCCTACTAATAGGTGTAACCACAGCTGTATTGGTTGTTATGCTGCTGGTGCCGGAGGGAGAACTAATGACGATTCTCTAACTTGGGAGCAGGCTAAATCTTATGTTGATCAGGTTTATGATCTAGGAGCTAAGGCTATAAACCTAACTGGCGGTGGAGATCCAATGGTTAATAAAATCACTCCCCGTCTGATAGAATATATTAAATCTTTAGGATTGGATGTAGGTATGATTACTAACGGTACTATCTTTACGGATGAATCTATAGATATAGTTGTTAAGAACTGTACTTGGGTTCGTATTAGTATGGATGGAGGTACTTCTGAAGTTTATACGGAGATCCGGAAGGTTCCTGAAAGGCATTTTTACTTAGCTTTCGAAAATATGACCAAGCTTGTCAAGAGAAAGAAGGAGCTTAACTCTAATATAACCATAGGATCTGGTTTCTTGACTAGTGAATTAACAGTACCTTCTCTGGTTAAGTACGGTGAATTATGTAAGAAAGCTGGTATTGACTATATTCAGATAAGACCTTTCCACGGTGACTATACTATTCCTTATAACATCGAAGAAACTCTTGCTCTGGTAGATCAAAACTTTAAGATACACTATTCTAAGAATAAGTATGAAGAAGGGTATAGGAAGAAGTATCCTAAGTGTTTAGCTCAGAATTTTAGCGGTGTTATTAATGTTCATTCAGTTTATTTATGCTGTCATTTTAGAGGAGTTGAAACTAAGAAACTTGGCGATCTGAGAGAGAAGACACTCCTTGAAATATGGGCGGGTAGAAAGAGGATGATAGTGTTAGAGGAGTTAAATCTTGATAAATGTATTGCTCATTGTAGATTAGATTTAGTTAATAGACAACTTCAAGACATGTTAGACTCAGTACCGGATCATGTTAATTTTATCTAAGCTTTGCATTAGGTATTAACTTATCTTATATTTATATACGTGGGCATAGATCCTAATAACATATTTGGACTATTTGATTCTGGTTCAGAGAGTCAATCAGGAGAGAAGGAGGTTAATAAGATTGAAATCTCCGAGCATCCTTTAATTCTAGTAGGGATGTTTACCCGTATGGTCTTAAGAGGTGAGGAGGTTAATCAGGATATTATGAAGTTCTTTCAAGAGATTGAACGGGAAGTCACTGCTAAAGAACAAGAGCACTTCAATAAGTTTATGATCTATAACCGGGCATTATCCTTTCTAGCCCAGATGAATCTTGATGATCCTTTACATGTTGAGGTACTTTTAGAGAAGACCGGAGAGGATTTTTTACAGGCCTGTCAAATGACTATTGAGTTCTATACCGAACGAGAAGAGTACGAAAAATGTGCTTTTATTAAGAAATTTCAAGATTTTATAGAATTTTCTCAAAATAAGTTGCCTTTATAGTTTTCCGTGAGTATCTTTATATCACGGGGTTTGATAAAACCCAAAGATAAAATAAGAAATAAAAACTATGAGATATAGAGATATTATAATTAACAATGTAGATGTCTTAGAGAGTCAATTAAAGACTTTAAGACGTATGGTACAAAGGGGAGAGTCTATTAAAGAGTTTATAGCTACCTTAGATCAAGCAGATGAACGTTTAGAGAAGGTTAAGTCTTACGTTCAACTAGAACCGAAAAGTCCTAACGAAGTAGGTGGCAATTAACCTAAAAAGTTCGTATATTTAGATTATGAACCTTACAGCAGAACAATTACAAGAAAATTGGAATAAGTTTCTCTCTAACATTGAGACTCATATTTCTGATCCTCGAAAGCAGGCAGTCTTAGATTTCTATAAGGCTAATGAAGAACGTTTTATCTTAATGCCTGCCGCTCACACTACCAAGTTTCACAACTGTTTCCCTGGAGGATATATTGAGCATGTCAATCGTGTTGTAGAGTGTGCTCTCAATCAAGCTCAACTTTGGGCAGATATGGGATGTGATATGTCCACTTTCACAATCGAGGAACTTGTCTTCGCTGCTATTAACCACGACTTAGGAAAGGTTGGAGATTCTAAAAACGATCTCTATATACCTTCCCAGGACGATTGGAGAAAAAGAAATTTAGGAGAACTCTATACGTTTAACGGGGAAGTAGGGTTCATGACAATCCCTGATCGTTCTCTTTTCCTTTTACAAGAAGCCGGTATTCGTTATAACCTTAATGAAATGCTAGCTATCAGAACTCATGACGGATTATATGATGACGCTAATAAGCCTTATCTAATATCCAGAATTCCAGAAAGTAAGCCTAAATCTGCCATTGTTTATATTCTACATCAGGCAGACTTGATGGCAGCCGTTATTGAGACTCAAAGAGGAAAAGAGGACGCTCCTAAATCTAAAAATTTTAAAATGGAGAAGAAAACTTCAAGCCCGGTAACACACCAGCAAAAAGCAAAAAATAAAGCTTTAAGTAACGTCAAATCAGAAGGTTTGAAAAATGTAATGGATAACTTTTTTAACGACTAATGCTTACAGTAGTTATAATACTTTCTATATCGACAGGGGTTCTAGGTTTTACAACTTGGAACCTCCTTCGTAAGAATGAAAGACAAGAAGACGTCCTAGCTAGCTATCTAAGCTACATGGACTCTTTATCAAAAATCATAGAGCATTCCGCCCGTAGACTCACTAAAATAGATGAAAAAGGTACTTTTAAGTCTGACGATGAAATCGGATGGTTCTTTGAGGAGGTTCTAAATATACAATCAAGGTTAAACAAATTTAAACTAATTAACACTGAAGATGGAACCTCAGAAGAAGAAAAGAAGACCGAAGAGTAAGAATTACTTTACTTCAGATACTGAAGCAGCGATCATAAAATACAATAACGAACCAGATCCAGAAGTTCGAAGTAAAATCTACAGGGAAGAGTTAGACTATCCCTTTTTTAAATTAACACAGAATCTAATACATACATTTAAATTTTACTATACAGAGGAATCTAATTTAGAAGATCTACAACATGAAGTAGTAACCTTCCTACTAAGTAAATTACACCTATTTGATCCTTCTAAAGGAGCTAAAGCTTATTCTTATTTCGGAACTGTAGCCAAGCGCTACCTTATAGCATCTAATGAGAAGAACTATAAGAAGAGGATGCAGATGTTATCTCTAGATAATATTGCCCGTGAAGAAGAAGGAGAGTGGACTCACGGTGAATTACCTGATATGACTGAAGACGGGCATAGCTCCGGAGTACATCATGTTGATGAATTATCAGAATTCCTAGATGAGTATATAGATTTCTGTAGTGAACACATCTATACCTTATTCCCTAAAGAAGAAGATGCTCGGATTGCTGATGCAATCTTAGAACTCTTTAGAAAAAGAGAAAGTATTTCAATTTTTAATAAAAAAGCTCTTTACATTTATATCAGAGAGATAGTAGATGTTAAAACTCCAAAAATTACTAAAGTTGCTAACGAATTAGGGGACATCTATAAGAATAACTACTTACACTACCTAGAACACGGTTATACAGACTTCAGAATCTAATAGGATTCTATTTATAAAAAACGTATTTCTCTATGAGTCTAGATAAGTTAATTTTTAAAGATAAAAAATATGCCGACTTGTTGGAGGAGATCTACGATAACCAGAAACGTAAAGAAAGACAAATCTCTGGTTTAATCGGAGAACTACAACCTCTAATACAAGACACCGGTGATGCAACTATTATTGTTCCTTTAATTAAGGAGTATATGGAGATAGGAGTTAAAAATGATGATCAACTAGTTAAGGTTGCAACCATACTTCAAAGAATTTTCCAAAACCAAGATTCAGGAGCTGATGGATACGGTATCTCTGATGAGGAAAGGGAGCAACTGATGAAGGAGATTGAGAATATTCAAAACAATCAAGAACCACCTAAAGAATTACCTGAAGGGGATAAAGGATAATAATGGCTAGCTCTTTAAATTTAGAACCCGTTCGCGTACTTGCAGTTATCTTAGATGATAAGGAGTATCCTGAATTATTTAAAAAACACGGAGAATGGGCCTCTATCGGAGGTATTATATTTGAATTTGTAAAACAGCCTACTAAAGACAAAAATCTACTCAACAAACAATTTGCCGCACCTCTATACTCCAATATAAAACATCTACCAGTAGAACACGAAATAGTACTAGTAGTACAAAGCTCCGACTCTGGAATCTTAGACAACCTTAACTCTTTTAGCTACTACTATCTACCACCGACCAACGTATGGGCTAATAGCCATCATAACGCTGTACCAGATCAAATCTTTGCAATACCCGGCGAAGGTGACGGATTACCTGATAGAAGTAGATCTGATTATGTTACTGTAGGTGATAAGGTTGTACGTCAAATAGATACTAACGGTACAGAGATTTTTAAACCAGGAGATCCTTTTACTGAATTCCCCTATATTTCAACACTAACACCTTACCCAGGAGACTTGATATTAGAAGGACGTTGGGGCAACAGTTTAAGACTTAGCAGTACTAATTCAGATTATGGTTTAGATAGAAACTGGGGTAATTATTTAAGTACGAATCCTCCTATCACAATCTTAAGGAACGGAGTAGAGCCTAATTTAGGAGAAACTAAACCAGTCTGGGAGACGGTATCAGAAGATATAAATAAAGATTACTCTTCCATTTACCTAACCTCAGAACAAAAAATACCATTAAAACCCTCTGCATTTAGAATAACCTCTTTTGAAGAAAATAAAGCACCTACATCTATACCGGAATTTAGAAATCCACAAGTAATCCTATCCTCAGATAGACTAGTATTTAATGCAAGTCAAGATTCTATATTAAACTGCGCCAATAAGACCTTTACGGTAACTTCTAATGAATCTATAAACCTACAAACGAAAAAAACCGTAATAGAAAGTCAAGAGATACTATTAGGTTCTAAAGATGCGGAAGAAAGAATAATAAAAGGAGATACTTTTGTTAAAGAGATGCTCTCTTTTCTAAATGCAATGAAACAAGTTCAAAGAGCCTTAGGGACTGCAGCAGTACCATCCACAGATCCGTTAACCGGGTTACCTATTAATATACCTATTGAATCCTTAGTAGAAGTAAGTACGATGTTTGGAGCTTCTATAGATAAATTTGCAAACGTATTAGGTAAAGTGAGAGGACCTATGGCAGAAGTTTCTGATTCTACAGTCTTATCTAACACCACAAAAACACAATAATGGCTACTGCTTACCCAAATACAGGCCCTTTTAAACGTGGATCCAAAGGACAAGATGTTAAGCTCATACAGAGTCAATTAAAGCTATACTACGCTGTAAGAAGTTTAGATCTCCCTGCCAATATAGCAGTTTTACCTCAAGATGATGATCAGTCTGGTTATGGAATTTACGGACCTGCAACTGAAAAAGCAGTTAGAACATTCCAAGGAACAGCCCAGATAAAGGTAGATGGTCTGGTAGGCCCTAATACATGGGAAGTCTTATTTGCAGATCCACCGGAAGAAGAACCTATACAAGAAGAAGAACCTGTACAAGAAGAAGAAACCGAAGTTACCTATAGAGAATATATTATACTTAAAGGAACTGTTACTGACGATTTTGGAGATCCTATAGGAGGAGTAAAAATACAATATTCAGGACAGGAGAAAGGTCCGGATGGAAAATACGTAGAAGAACCTATAGCAACTACAGATACAACAGAAATACCAACACCGATAGATACTGTAACTGTACCTAAACTAATATTGATTGCTGGTAAGACTATAGATGACCCTAAAAGAACTAAAGAAGAACCTTCTGAAGAAGAACCTTCTGAAGACTCTCCTCTTGTCGATGTGTTTACTGCTAATCCTGCAAATGGAGCATTTGGAGAATTTCAGTTGTTTATACCTCTATCCCAATTTGACCCTAGTACAGGAAAACTTAGTATAATACCGCAAGATGAAGGAGCAGATACCAAAGTATCTACGAAGACTATTGATAAGATCAGTACAGCTAATCCATTAGTGTATGTAACTGACGATGTAGTAATACCTAAAAAAACACTAAAACTATACACAGATGAAGAAGTACCTAAGCAAGGTTTAGCTATTTCAAATCAAAGTACTGCTTACGATCTAGGTGTTATTAGATTGTCTGCTTTGTTACGTGGTCTAAAAGAGATTCAACGGTATGCAACTGATCAAATCAACGAATACACAGGTAAGTTTAATGAGATTAAAGGTAAGTTAAAACTCCCTCCTCAAACAGAGTTAAAGAAGAGACTAGATAAAATTATTGAGGAGATTAAAGAAAATTTACAACCTATAGCTTTAGAACTCTTACAAGAATTCGGCCCTCAAATTCTTCAACTAGTAATGTCGAATGCAGATAAGAATATTATTGAAGCAAACAAAACATGCCCAGACGAAGAAAAACTTAAAGAAATCATAGCTCGTAGAAATAGATTAATTAGAACATTAAATAGTTTATATAGCTTAGTACAAATAGGACTACTTACCTCTACCGGTCTAAGTGCAGCTATACAGGCAGCTAAAATAGGTCTAGCTGTTTATAATGCAAACCCATTTCCTACTCCACCCGCCGCAAACTCCGCTAAAGAATCTATCCTACTGAGACTAAACCTATACGGACTAGTTGCAGACGGCCTTACCACTACTTTTGCAATTTTAGGATACATACTCGGCTTAATATTAGATAATCTAAACTCTTTAGATAACTTAATATTAGGATGTAGTGAAGATCAAGAAATTCCGTTTGAAGCTATTAATGAAGAATTAAATAACTTAACAGATCCTCAACTAACACAGGAAATGCAACGAAATGAAATAGGGTATAAAGGCTTTACTTTAAAAGTACAGTTAACAGGTAAAGATGTAAGCGGATATCAAAGTAGAATAGGTGTAGCTTATGATAGATCAGGAGTAGCAGTACTAACAACCCCACCCTCATTCACCTCAGTACCTGACCTACTATTAAAGCAATTACAGGTAAGGATAGATGAAGAAGATTTAAAAGCAAACTAAGAAATATTTATAAATAATGAAAACAGACGCTCTAAAGAAATTAATCAAAGAAGCTGTTAAAGAAGCTATCCAAGAAGAAATGAAAGAGATTCTTCTAGAGGCAGTTCGTACACCTAAATCGGTTATAAACGAAAACATAGCTCCTACACCCGTAGCAGCTAAACCAACCCCACAAGGACCTTCAGTTAAAGACCGTTATTCATCTTTATTAGATGGAATGGCACAATCTAGAAACGGAAACCTAAACATGACTTCAGCAGATGCTCAAGCATTCGGAGCAACACCCGGGTATAATCCCGGAACTGCTAATACAGCCGGAGAAGGATCTGCACTACCGGCAGGTGAAGTTTCTCTTGACCAAGTAATGGGAATGATTAAAAAATAAAATAAAATGGCAATCAGAGTAGCAAATAGGACTTTAGCAGATATTCAACCTAGAACCGCAGTAGGTATTAAATTACCCTTTTCAGGAGAAGCTGTATTTAATAGTACCTATACTACTGGTGAGCAGGTTAAATACAATATTGAAAACTTCTTCAGTACTACCCCTGGAGAACGGTTTATGAATCCTACTTTTGGAGGAGGTTTAAAAGATGTTATTTTTGAAAATCTAGACGACGAATCTTTTGATCTTGCTCAACAAAGATTGCAAAGCGATCTTGCTACGTATTTCCCGAATGTAGAAATAGTAAACCTAGAAGTATATTCAAACCCGGACAGTAACCAATTGTTAGTTAAACTAGCTTATAGAGTTGCAAACCTACAAATAGGAGATACACTCACTATAATTATATAAACCTTATATGGCAGTTCAAAGAAATATAAATTACTTAAACAGGGATTTTAATAGCTTAAGAGAAAGATTAATCGAATTCTCTAAAACATACTTCCCAGACACTTACAATGATTTTACACCATCTTCAACCGGAATGTTGTTTATGGAAATGGCTGCATACGTAGGTGATATAATGTCTTTTTATATTGATAACCAAGCTCAAGAAACCTTTATTCAGTATGCAAGACAAACTAACAACCTTTACGAATTAGCTTACTTGCTAGGTTATAAGCCTAAAGTTACATCTGCTGCGATAACAACAGTTGAATTCTATCAAGAACTTCCCGCAGTAGCAGGTCAGCCAGATTGGAATTACACTATAACAATTCCTCAAGGTTTTAAAGTAGGTAACCCCTCAGATTCCTCTATCAGTTTTATAACTCAAGATACATTAAACTTTGCAGTATCTAGTAGCGAAAACCCAACTACAACCTCTATATACGAAATCACAGGAGGTAATGTTGAGAGTTACTTATTAAAAAAATCTATACAAGTTATATCTGCTAGAACAAAAACAAAGACTTTTACATTTGGAACACCAGAATCTTTTAGTACGGTAGATGTTGAAGATACTGATATTATCGGAATTGAATCTATTGTAGATAGTGAAGGAAATACTTGGTATGAAGTAGATTATCTAGGTCAAGACGTAATTTTTGATAGCATAAGAAACACTAACCCAAATACTCCTACTGAAGATTCTGAAGTACCTTACCTACTTCAAACGAAACAAGTACCTAATAGATTTACAACTAGATTCTTGAATGAAACAACTTTACAGTTACAATTTGGAGCAGGTACTTCTGAAAATGCAGATGGAGAAATTACTCCAAACCCTAACAATGTAGGATTAGGATTACCCTCAGAACAAGACAAACTTACAACTGCTTTCTCCCCTACCAATTTTATCTTTACTAACACCTACGGAACTGCCCCTTCAAACACTACATTAACCGTTACTTACCTTGTAGGAGGAGGTATAGATTCTAACGTATCTGAAAATACATTAACAACATTGAAATCTAATACCGCAACCTTTAATAATGCAGGATTAGATCCAGCCATCTCTCAAACTATTTTTGATAGCCTATCAGTAAATAACCCCGAAGCAGCAACCGGCGGTAGGGATGGAGATAATATTACCGAGATAAGACAAAACTCACTATCAACATTTCAAAATCAGTTAAGAACAGTTACTGTAGATGATTACTTACTTAGAGCTTTAAGCTTACCATCTAAATATGGTACTATCGCTAAAGCCTACGTTACAAAGCAAAGCTTAAATGATCTACTCCCCGGTGAAATACCTTCAACTCTAGATCTTTACGTACTATCCTACAACCTAGGTAAAAGCCTTGTTACTGCAAGTGATGCACTAAAGAAAAACCTAAGAACCTACCTGTCTCAATATAGAATGGTTGGAGATAGTGTTAGTATAAAAGATGCATATGTAGTTAATATAAAAGTTAACTTTGAAATTATTACCTACCCTAACACAAACAGTAGTCAGGTACTAACCGCATGTATTGAAAGATTACAAGATTATTTTGATATCGATAATTGGCAGATAAACGAGCCCATACTACTTAGTGAATTGTATATTGAATTAGATAAAATTGAAGGAGTACAGACAGTTAAAAACGTAGATATTATAAATAGAACTGGCATTTCAGCAGGATATAGTACATATTCGTATGATATAAAAGGAGCAACTAAGGATGATATAATTTACCCATCTTTAGACCCTATGATTTTTGAAATCAAATACCCAAATAGTGATATAACCGGAAAAGTAGTTTCTAGGTAATATTCTATTTATAAAATATATATCTAAATGGCTGAAAAAATTACATTAAATAAGACCGTTTATAACAAACAAGCTTTTGATAACACTATTGATACTAGTTTTCAAGAAGTAACAACACCGCCTACAGAGACGCAACAGACGATAACCGTTTCAGAATTTTTTGATAATTATCAGCAAATATTTTATAACATACCAGCAGAGGGGGGTTCAAACAGTCATGCTTACTTAGCAGAAACGAGTGGACAGTATGCAGGTATAGATCAACTACAATCTATCGTTGAACCCTTAATACAGGAGATAGATAACTTAAGAGCAGCAAATCTAGAGCTAGAAAAGAGACTTGCAGAATTAACAAACACTAATACACAACAAGCAACTGTATAATGAGTACTATAGTAACTATAAGTGAAGCAGAAGTAAATAGTTTAATTGAGATAGACTTAGATCAAATTGATTCCTCTCTTATAGTAAATACAGGTGAAGAAGCTCAATTTGACACAACTCAAGATACAATAGAGTTATACAGTTTAGATTCTAATAAGAACATTACTGGAGTTAACTACAACTATATTAACTGGAGAACCAGTAATGATTCTTCTAAAGGCAGTACAACAGCACTGTCTAATATAGAACTCAACCCCGAAGAAGATGGTAGAAATTTAGGACTTTATAACGGGTTCGGATATATTATTTACCAGTTTGTAAATAATAAACTTAGCTCAAATAGTCAAAACGTACTTTATATAGATACAATCTCCTCTGATCGTACAGAATTAGTACTTAAAAGTAATACTATTTCCGGAATCGAACTACAAAACGGTACACAACTACTTCGTACTGAGATTCAACAAGATGAAGAGTATTTTAAGGAATTTTATATAGCATTCGAAGACGGCAATAAAGAGATTGCTACCAATATTCAGTACGAAGAAACCAACGAAACATCTCCAAGAGTTTTAATAAAGCTCTATAGACCTCTTCCAGATGAATATGATATAAAAAGCACACTTTGGATACAGGTTTTAAAAGCAGATCCAGTTGCTTATAGAGTAGATTTCGAAACCACCTTTGACGAAGAAACACTATTAACACCTTTAAGAAGCCCTAATTTTGACGCATTTAAAAATGCAGAAGAGCAAGGAAAAGTTACAATTTATAAATCTTATAATGATTTAAAACAGACAAACTTAACTAGCTCCTTAAGCCAGGTAAACCACTTACTAAATAAAAACCAAGCCCAACTTAGTATCGATTATACAAACTTCTCTAATTTTGTACATTTTTCTTCTGCAAAAAAGAGATTGGAAAATTTTTACTATAAAGCCAGTCAAATTGAATCATATCAGGATCTAATTGATAACTTACTTACCTCTCCAAGCACTAATTACAGATCTGGAAGTATTCAAGTATATCAAAACTCTATCGATACAATAATCAAAGAGTTTGACGGGTATGATTATTTTTTATATTATAACTCAGGATCAAAATCCTGGCCTAAGACAAACTTAACTAAACCTTATACTTTAGCATCTACAGGATCCGCTGCCGTATTAACCTGGTACGGATCAGATTCTGAAATCTCCGGAAACTACGGAGGAGAAATCCTTTCAGCATCCTTGTACGATAATACTAATAAGGATAACCTAATATTCTCTATACCTAGTCAACTGCGAGATAATTCCGATAATCTAAAATACTTAACTTATGTAGAGATGATCGGACAAGTATTAGATGAATTATTTTTATACACTAAAAATATATCAAGTAAATATAGCAGTGATAACAGGTTAAATTACGGATCTTCTAAAGATTTAATTGCAGATATACTTAGGTCGTTAGGTTTAAAATTATATGAAAATAATTTTTCTTCTGCAGATTTATTTACCGGCTTACTAGGATTAACACCTTCAGGATCCACATTACTACTACCAGACATAATAACCAACTTTCCGGTAACTGGGTCAGGGATTGAATATATTGAAACTATAGTTAGTGCATCTAACGATGCTGTTACATTAGACGATCTAAATAAATCAATCTATAAGAGGTTATATCATAACTTACCAGCTTTAATTAAAAAGAAAGGAACTCTTGCAGGGTTAAGACTTTTAATTAATACGTATGGAATCTCCGATACTATCTTAAGAATCTCTGAATTTGGAGGTAAAGATAAGGATAATTCAAACGATTGGGATTACTGGCAGAGAGAATATAG
>Ga0222719_10003268_pt1 | contig 14466 bp, 19 predicted proteins | sample C33_34DmetaG_FD_165039 | JGI IMG/M metagenome (GOLD analysis project Ga0222719, IMG submission 165039) | Estuarine water microbial communities from San Francisco Bay, California, United States - C33_34D | ecosystem: Environmental > Aquatic > Marine > Unclassified | place: USA: California...
CAAATAACTGGTAAAGAGTTAGTTAATTTAGTTAAACAACCTTAGGCACGATTTTTGTAATTACGGTAATTTACAGAATATTTTCTGATTTTAAAAGTAGGTTAATTTGGTGAATTGAAAAAAGAAAAAAGAAGAAAAAGATTGGATTAATCTCTGAAATCTTCATTTTCTAGATATGGCTACAAATAATTCTAGAATAGGATTGAATGTCATTTATCGCTTCTTTCCTTTTGATTTAGCAGCTGTCTTTTTCTTTGACAATCTACGTTTTGAAACACTTTGCTTTTTTGCTGCAGTTTTTCTCTTAGGAGCTGCTTTCTTTGCTGCAGTTTTTCTCTTAGGAGCTGCTTTCTTTGCTGCAGTTTTTCTCTTTACAGATGATCTCTTTCTCTTAGCAGCAGTTTTTTCTGCAGCTTCTGCTTTTAGCTTGGCATTTCTTTTACGAGTCCTTGCAGCCTTTTTGGCTGCAGCACTTCTTTGGGCTTTAGTTTGAACCATGCAAAATTTTAGATTCGGAACTTGCTCAAATATAAGATAAGTAAACTTTTTTCATTCTTTTACGTAATAACTGATGCATATTTTATCTAATCAAGTTTCAAATTAACAAAAGATTGGTTTATTAACAAATACTAAATTCCAAGATTGATTCTGAAGAATCAGAGATGAGATAAAATTGAAAATTGCCGTTGTTTATAATGACAAACCAATTGTCCCTGATGATGTTGTAAACTTTTTTGGAATTCATACTTCTGAATATTATAGTCAAAAAACAGTCTCAAAAGTCGCTGCTGCTTTGTCTAAGAATGGTCATGAAGTCAAAATCATTAACGGTAACAAAAACATAATCAATGAACTTCAGTCTTTCTTTTCTAACATTGAAGTTCCTGGTATGGTGTTTAACATGGCTTATGGCATTCAAGGAGTAAGTAGATACTCTCATGTTCCATCAATTTTAGAAATGATTGGTGTTCCATATACAGGGTCATCTCCTGAGACACATTCTGTTTGTCAAAACAAAATTTTAACCAAAATTATTTTAAAAAATTATGGAATATTAACTCCCAAATACTGGTATTTCAAATCTTCATCTAATAATTTTAACAAGGTTAAATTTCCCGTAATCGTCAAACCTGTAATGGAATCAAGCTCTTCTGGAATACATATTGCAAAAGATCCTCAAGAATTATCTCATTTTCTAAATGATGTTACAAAGGACTTTAAACAAGACGCATTAGTTGAACAATTTATTCCTGGTCGAGAATTTACCGTAAGTATGATTGGTAATTCGCCTAAAGTTGAGATACTTCCCATCATAGAGTTTGATTTTGGACATGATCCTATGTTGATTCAAACTAAACAAACAAAATCAAAAAGATTGATTTCTAAGATGTGTCCAGCTAACATTCCATTAGATTTGGAGATGAAAATTAAAAAAACTTGTTTGAAAATTTTTGAAAAATTGAATCTGCATGATTATTGTAGAATTGATTTAAGATTGGATTCATTAGGAAATCTCTATGTTTTAGAAGTAAACTCCATGGCAAGTCTTGGCTATGGCGGTTCTTTAGTAAAATCTGCAAAAACTGCAGGCTATAATTTTAACAATACCATTAATCGAATTTTTGATGTAGCAGTTATGAGATGTTTGAATATGTCAACTCCTTCTGGAATTACCTATGTTGATGATCAATCAAAAAATCAATCTGATATAGGTATTTGATTTTAAAAAAGCCCTTTTTTCTAAACATGATCGATTCTAGGGCAGAGTGAGTTTTTTAATTAATTTACAATCATAGTGCAGTGCAATCACACCTTTTATCTTCAGTTTATTTTTCTGAATTTTATGACTTATTGTGTTGGAAAATGTAAGGAGTACAAAGCACTCAAACCTACAGGGATGGGAAGATATGCAATGGGACAAAAAAGATGTAATTTTTGTGAAATTTTTATTGAAATTGATAATATTTTATGTCCTTGTTGTAATAGTCAGTTGAGATGCCTTCCTAGAAGTAGAAAAGGAAAAGAACAATACCATTTACATTTACAAAAAAATTAATCAAATTTTGGAACAAAGTAATTTTTATAACATTTCTTTGAACAAAATTTACTTCCGATAAATTTGTATGATTGACCACATGTAATGCATTTATTTTTTTTATCTTCATCCCATTTTACATCATAAGCTATAATTTGCAGTTTTTCTGAATCTTTTATTTTACCCCATTCAAATTCATTATGTCCAATATTTTCACCATCATTTCTATTCCACTGGTTTTTTGGGATTTCATTAATATCCATGAATTTTCACAAAAAAAATAATTAATAAAAAAGAGGATTACAATGCACTCTTTTATTAAATTCTAAAAAATAGAATTGTTTAATATAAAAAAATGAAAAATAAATTAAAGATATAATTTATTTCCCATTTTGTGCTCTAACTTCTGCAGCAATATCCCCAAATGGGTCTTCATGCCATTGTTCTTTGTTTAAATCAGCTCCCAGCATACCTGTTTTAGGCAAGACGCCTTGAGTTGCTGCCTCAGCTAATACTGAATCCTCTTGTACGTAATTTAGTTGATTTGCAGTTCCATATGCGACTATACCAGCTAATGCCAATACGCCAACTGCAACTCCCGCAATCACATAGTATCCTGTAGTTTGCATAAATTAATTTTAATTTTTTAGTATTAATCACGTCAGATTCTATTGCAAGACAATGAAAGGATTTATTGTAAATAACTTGCAGTGTATTCTAACTAGATAAATAATTTAATTTAAAAAATCATTTATGACTGTTGAAGCACAATATGATCAGTTTATCTCAATTCTTAATCAAACAATGAAAAATGTAGACCCAAATTTGCTCGTCAAAATGATGTATTTAGAACGAAAATTACCTGATACTCATCCTAAAGTGGAATTAAATATCCATTACAAACCAAATGTAGATTCTGAAAGGAAAAAAGAAATCATAAGAAACAGATTTGGATTTCCAAACCAATCAAATGATCACGGAGTTAATGTCGTAGGAAAAATGGATACAAGTATCGTTGAACAATTTTCTCAAGATTCAGATGTGGAATACATTACAGGTATTGCAACCCCTTCGTCATATTGAAAAAAAACTAACGGACTTACAATTCATAAACAATTTAACGGTAATCAAAGATTTTCTCTAAATCTATTTTTTGTTGTTCTTCAACATAGATTTTGTTTAATGTTTTCCAAGCTTTTTGAAGATCAGAAGCGAATTTCTTAAATCCAGATGTAGTGGAAAGAGAAATACTAGTTTTTGGGTTATACGTTACCTCCTCAATAGAAATACAATGTACAGCATCATTTCTTACTTCAAAAAGTCTAGACATATCACGTGTAAATTCGGGAGTAAAGACTTTCCAATCCAAAAATGTTCTTATTTTTCGATTAATTGGAATAAGATTTGACAGATATAGTAATTCGTCACTATCTGTTCCATTTGAAGATTGAACGATTCTTAATCGAATGATTTCATCAAACAAAAATGCCATTTTTGAATATGCAGAAAGTACACTATCGCGATTTTTTACAATAGTTAATTTGGGATCAAATCCATTTTTTAAGACGCCGTTATTTAGAAAGTAGTGTTTTTCCTTATCAATTAGATAAATTCTAACTTCTAAAGGCAATTTCTTATTTTTTTTAAGATCAGAAATAATTTTTGAAACATTCATGAGGCAAAAGCAATTCATCCCACAATTAAAGATTATGTAGATTGTCAAGGTTAATTAAAAAATGAAATTTTTTTAAAAGTCACAAAATACACAGTTAAAAAATATTGTATTCAAAATGATGCAGTGCAATCTAGATAGTTATAAAATATTTTTACATATTTGATTCATGCACACATTTCCTTTAATTGTGGATATTGCAACAATGCTTTCTGTTGTATTTGCAGGAGCCATGACGGTAATTTTTGTCAAATCAAAACTAAATGATAAACATAGAAGAATTCAAAAATACATGAAACTAGTAAATTAGAATATGAATTTCCGTATCGTGACTTAAAAAAAATACAGTGCAGTTCATTTTTAGATTTTGGAAGCAGCGTGTACTCCATCATCATATATTATAATAGAAAAAAAATTCTGATGACTCCTAGATACAGACAGATTGGTTCTATGTTTTTTGTAATGTTTGTGATTGTAGTTACTTTCAGTATGCCAAATGCTAGTGCATTAACTCCAGAACACCAAGAAATACTTGACATATCAGCAAAATGTAAACAAGACGTACGTTCTAATGATGAATTGACATTTGCTCAAAAAGCAGTAAATGTTAAAGCTTGTGCACTTGAAGCAAGATTATCTGCTCAAGCATTACTAGTACCAACTCCATCAAGTGCAGTACAAATTCTACAACATCAAGTAAGAGATTGTGAGGCAAAATATCCAATATACAAAATGATCGGAGAAATTGGATTTCTTAGTTTAGAGCGAAGTACTCCAGCAAGGCATTGTACAATCATGTATGAATTAGATGAATGGAAAATACAAGATAGTTCAAGAATGAATGCATTAGTTGACGGTCTAAGTGATGCATTACAAGAAGAACTCGACAAAGACATCCAATTAAGAAAAGACATTGTGCACAACGCACTTGAAAAATATCATAGTCAACATTAGATAAGAACGTCCTTCTATTCCCTCTTATTTTTTTCTACAATTGAAAATTTAGCTAAAGTTAGGTTTTCACAAAATTATTTCTGATTTTAAAAAATTATTTTATATTGTTGAGGATGACTGAATTCTAGGCAGACCTGAACAAATCTAATTTTAAATGAGTCACCCTCACAAATTTATTTTATATATTTAATTATTAAACAGAGAACTTGAATGTCATTAATGACATTAAACTATCTTACAGTAACTAAACCTATTCGCCATGGATGTAATGAGCAATAGTAATTGTAAACTCCTTCTTCTGTAAATTTGAATTCAAATGTTTCACCTGTATTTAGAGGAGCACTATTGAATAATCCAATAATTTCCCCATATTCATCTTGACTTTGAACAGTATGTAAAACAATATCATCATTAATCCATTGAACTGTTGTCATGGGATGTATTTCCAGATTTAATGGCAAGTAAAAATTTCCACCTGAGACAACATAATTTCCATTAGGAATGATAATTTGTTCTAATTGATTTCGTTTAATTGGTTCGTTATTTTCTAGAACTAAGATGTCATTTTCAATTAAAAATTTAATTGAATTTAGAAATTCTATCTCAGTAATATCACCTTGACCATACCATAATGCATTATTTTTTATCCACATAGGTACATTTTCTGCATTTGCGGTGCTTGAGGATACTGAAATTAAAATAATTACTGAGATTGAAAAGAAGATCAATTTTAAGTTCAAATTATTCATGATATTTATTTTTTTAATATTTGAAATATAACAAATTAGAATACACTGCAATACAATGCAAACATCAGCATTATAACTAATTTGAAAAAAAATTATTCATGTTAGATTTAATTCAGACCAAGAAAATAACAGATGAACAAAGAAAGAAAATAATCTTAGAAAGTATGGCAGATAAATATTGCAAACTAATTTTAAAAAATACTCTTGAAAACCCCAAATCTGCAATGATTATAGCCCAAGAAGAGAAAATCCCTTTAAGCACAGTTTATCGAAAAATAAAAAAACTCTGTGATGGAAGATTATTGGCAGTTTCAGGTTCAATTAACAGAGATGGTAAGAAATATTTTCTTTATATGAGTAAAATTCGAGAAATTAACACCCATTGGAGTGTAACTGAAACAAAAATTGATTGTGTATTAAATAATCCAAAACCAGAAGACATCAATTAATATCACATGGGGCTGTTACATTGATTGAAGATATGGATTCATCTAAACGACAAGTACATGTAAATAAAAAAGATCCGACTAGAAGTATTACTTATCGATTATCTGAAAAATTAGTTTCAGAATTAGAAACTGAAGCAAATCAAAAAGGCATATCTCAAAATGTACTAGTAAAACAAATTTTAGAAAAATACATTCAATGGGATAGATTTTCACAAAAAATTGGTTTAATCCCTGTTCCAGTAGGAATTTTACAATCACTTGGGGATGATTTAGACGGACAAGAAATTGACGAAATAATTAATTTGATTTTTCCAACCATAAAAGATACCGTGATGTTCATCAAAGGTGGATATGATTTGAAAAGATGTATTGAAACATTAGAAGATTACATGAAAGCATCTGGAATGAATTCAGATCATAGAGTAAATGGAAATATACACACATTTCTAATTCAACATGATTTAGGAACAAAATGGTCAGTGTTTACTGAGCAATTACTAAAACAAGTATTCCGAAGTTTCTTACCTGATAAAGAATTAAACTTTCAAACTACTGACTCTACAGTAATCTTGAAAGTTTCATTAGGTTCAGATTTTAACGAACATGATTTTCAAAGTTGAAATTTAGTTCATGTATTGAAATATGATGTGAAAAATGGGTCAATAATGCAATTTGATCCATATTTAGATACTAAAAAAATTAAAGATGTGATGAATCCCACAGTCATTTCTTTAGAATCATCTGCAACTGCTTCTGATGCAGCAAAAATTATGGAGACATGTAATGCTGAAGCAGTGATAGTAATTGAAGATAAAAAACTAGTAGGAATAATTACAGATAGAGATTTTACAATAAAAATTGGATCTCATGCATACCCTATCGACACTCCCATCAATAGATTGATGAGTTATCCTTTAGTCTCAATTGATAAAAATGCAGAAATTTCTAATGCAAAAAAATTGATGGAAGAAAATAAAATTAAAAGATTACCCGTAGTTTCTGATGATAAACTATTGGGAATTATCACTATGTTGGATCTAAATGTTTAATTGTATAATCAAAATATGATGAAGTAAAATTTAGCTAAAATATTTTACAAAGAGTTAGCTAATTTAGTTAAACAACCTTAGGCACGATTTTTGTAATTAAGGTAATTTACAGAAAAATTTTCTGATTTTTGAAAATGATATTTAATAATTCATTTTATGAGGAAATAATTTTCTAATCCCTAAACATCTCAATAACGCTTTACATTTCTTTGAATAATGTAGGATCGGTATCTTTAATTAAATAATTTTAGAAAAGGGTATAATTTAAAATCCAAACCAACTAGCAAATAGTTTTTTCAAAGTATCTATAAAATTTTCAGAGTTTGACTCTACAGATATTTTAGTATCTTCAAATTCCTCTTCAAATTCCTCTTCAAATTCATCCTCGTACTCTTCTTTGTGCTCTAATCCCACTTCATTATTTTCATCATGTAACTCATCATCGTATTGCAACTCATAATTAGTGGATTGACTACTATTTTCTTCAAATTGTACTATTGTGGATTCGCTAAAGTTATTTTGGTTAGTTTCAGTAATTATGGTTTCAATAGCTTTGCCACTATTTACTTCAACATTTAATTTGATGACATTAAATGAAGAATTTCCTTGTTTAGTAGTTATCGTGTATAGTCCATCTTGTGACCATTGTTGTCCTTCAATAATTACATCAGTACCAAACATCCCATTGGCATCAGGAGTTAATTGATCAACATGAATCAAGTTTTCATTTGGTGCCCTTATCAATAATGATACTTCTTGAACAGATGTTGTTTTACCATTTATTGCAATTACATTTGTTCCATCCATGACGGCAGTTACAGACATGTCTACATTTTGTATTATTTCAGATTCTTGTACTTGATTCAATGAGTCCGTGTCAGAAAACTTTTCATAATTTTCGTGACTTTCTTCCTGAAGTTCATGATTTTCAGAACTATCAATTAATTCGTCAGAAAGATTGGATTCTTTACTAATTTTAATAACATCTTCAAGAAGAACTCTATCTAGAATACTTTGTTTAATTATTGAGTCAATGATTTTATCTTTATTTGTAGAATCCAAGACAAATTTTAGTTCAACTTCAACTTCAGTTACTCCATTTTCAATTTCAATTTCTGCTTTGAATTTCTCTTCTAATTTATCATCGTCTTCTAGTTGAATCTTTAGAGTATTTTCAGCTTCTTTTTGAGTAACTGGAAAATTTTCTAAGATTTCATCTATTATGAGTTCTAAATCCGTGTTTTCTGTTACAAATTCAAGTTCAATTTTTACTTCAGAAGAATCTCCAAGTGTTGAAGCATACAATTTTTTTTCCAAAATATTGAATTGAATGTCTCTTGAATCATCGTAATCTCTTTCATGAGAATCATCATCGTAATCTCTTTCATGAGAATCATCATCGTAATCTCTTTCATGAGAATCATCATCGTAATCTCTTTCATGAGAATCATCATCGTAATCTTTCTCTTCATCTGCAAATATTGGAGTAGAAACAGTAGCAACCACCATTAACAACATGATTCCCAAAAGAATTTTGTTCACAAAAAATTTCATTTTTTATTTTATTTAACTTTAACGATTAATTTGCACTCTACTGCAAACTAATCTGGATTCGATTTATCTAATTTAGTTAAACATCTTTACGCAGAGATTTTGTAATTACAGTAATTTGCAGGAATTATTTCTGATTTTAAAAAAGCCCTATTTTCTTTCAATCCGTAACGGTAGGGCGGAGTGACTTTTTTTAGAATAACCAAAAGATCTTAAGTTCTCAGTTCGTAACGAACCGCATATGTCTTTTGAAGCTAATGTGCTAAAAATTGCAAGACGTAGAAAGTATAGAGAGAAGTTCGACAAAGAATTCCCCCAAACAACTCTCGAGAATTATAGTCCAGAATAAGCTCACATGTTGTGCCTAAATTGAGCTAAATTAGCTCAAAATCTCGCCATTGTTTGTGCGTGTTTTGGCGTATTATCTGCCAAAACGGTATTACTCTAGTATTATTTGCACTTTGAAAGTTTAAGGATCATAGTTACAAAATAACAGTAATGGCATATGCGATTAAAGTTCAGATAGCACAACAGATGTCTATTGAAGTTTCAGGAGATGAAATTCAAATGGTAGTTAAGTTACTAAACGAGGGAACAAAAAAATTCTTTCCATCAACTAGTGCAGCTAAGATAGAAATCTAATCATAAAACATATCATCTAAACCTGTTTTCTTTTTTTCTTCTAATTGTTTTTCAGTTTTAACAATTGGAATTAAGACATCTTCAGTGATTTGTTTCCATCTTTCCATATCTCTATCAATTAATGATCTAACATACTTTGAAACATTAAGAGACATTTCATTAATCCATTTCTTATGATCTTCCGATAAGTAAACTGTAGTAGGATATGTCATACAGCTACAATAGCTACTTTAGGATATTTAACAGAATTAGAAGCCATTTTCCTCTTGTATTTTCTAGACTTTGATGAAACTCTATTCTTACAACATGGACATTGAATTGAATCAACTCTTAACCATCTACCACATGCTCTGCAATACTTTATTCCGTTACGGTAGAAATCTCCACCAAATTCTGTTTTACGATAGGTAGCTTCTCTATCACAGAGTCCTTTGCAGTACGTACTCATTTAGCTTACACTCCCTACACTGCTTACACTATCGCCTAGAGTTGCCTGAGTAGCCTCAACCATACCACATCTTTCTTTGGCTTCAGCTAGTTTCTCAGCGTTAATGTTAATCCATTTAGTAAAACTACTGCTTCTTCTTTTTGTGAATCCTAAGTTTTCTAAATAATGACAAAGTTTTACATCATTAACAGGCTCAAGATTGTAAATTCTGAGTAATCCCTCATTAATTGAATTGTAAAGTTCTCTAGATTTTTTAGGAATATTCTCAGGCTCTTTTTCTAAAAGGACAGATAGAATTTTGACTTCATCATTTTCATCTATGTCTTTTACTTTCTTCTCATCAGAGTTTACAGATAATTTTGTCATTAACTTTTCAATTAATCCATCACAACCATGTTTCTCCAGGAATAATGCAATAGTAACAAGTGGAAGCCATAGCTTCAATTCTCTACCCATTACATCACTAAACAAAGCATATGCTTCAGGAATCAAACTCTTAATCTCAGGAGCATAATCTAAGAATAATCTGTAACATCTTTCTCTACATGAATAGATTAATGGATTCTCTTCTTCATCAGGTTCACTGTTTGCAATTGCTTTGTTTGTAGTTCTGTATAGTTTTGTTGTAATACATCTGTCTTGTAATACATTATCAATTGGTTTGATATGTCCAAATGCTTTAGGAGAAAATACATCAAAAGATACAGGGGTATATTGTCCTCTAATCTCTTCTGCTCTTGTTACTTCATGACCTTTTTGATTTCCACCTCTAAGTAATTTTTGTAATTCTTCATCAATATTTTCAGCTTCATCAATTAGTATTGTAGCTCCTGTTCCCTCAACAGTTCTAAACAATGCTGAAAGAGAAATATCATCTGACTTCATTGCGTTAAAACAAATGAGTTTGTTCAAGTCCAATCGTTTTGATTTTCCAATATTCTTCATTCCCGTATAATCATCATAGGGAGTTAGCGGGAAGAGACGGTAAAAGTAAGTATGAATTTTCCATATGGCTTCAAAGTAATAATCATAATCATAGGGATTATCACAGTATTTTCTTTCTAAACTAACTAAATCATCAAGTACTCCCTTAGGATTTACCTTAGTATCTGAGGCTAGATATGATTGAACATATGCATTCTTCCATCTATTTACTAGAGGCTTGAAACTTTTGAAGACATTACAATTGTATTCTTTTAGTAATTCTGGACTCTCACATGAAACTAAATCTTTACCATGTTTTCCATTTACAACAAAGTAACCCATTGGAACAGTTTCAACTTTACGTTCTGCAACTTCCACATCAGTGTTAAGATAAACAAGAATGAATTGTTCATCATCAATTGATGTAATTGGTTTTAGTTCTTTAGGTTCTTCATCTGTTAAACGGTATGTTGTTTTATCATCTATCTTGTGAACAGTGTTACTCTCTTCAATATCTCCTTGAACTTTTGCAATAGCTGATTGGAATAATTGTTTAACTTCATCTTCTCCTAATGGTTGTGAACTTTTATCATTGATGTAACATATGTTATCATAAACAATATCTGGAGCTAAACCTGATTTTAGATTATTACAAGCAAGTGCAAATAATTCATTGTTTCTATTTCCTGTTTCTACTCCGTTTTCTAATGCCTTTAGATTTCTTTTTTTGATATTATCTTTCTTTGGAAGAATTGAATCATCATGTGAATGTTGAAATCCTAAACTTTGATAGATTTTACCTATCTCTTTAGGATCAATTTTGTTAATCTCTAATGGGGAATCAGTAAATTTCTGATAACTTTTTCCAGATTTAACATAACCATCATTTTCTTTATTGTAATGATCAGATGTTTCTCCAACAACATAACCATCTTTTGATTTAATGTCTATGTGACCGTATGATGTTTCAATACTACCATTTGATGGGCAAACCTTACCGCCTTGAATATAGATATGAGCTCCCTTACCTGTTTTTACAGAATAAGTTCTATCAATGATATGCTGAAAATATGGGATTAGTCTGGAATCATCTAAATCAATGACGAAGATGTTGTTTATTCCGCCTAAAGCTACCCCGAAAGGCGTTCCCATAGGCACGTTTTCATCAATTTCTTTCCATGTAGATAGGTGTCTAGCTGGTCTTTTGCCCTCTAGCGGGAATACTTTGAGGCTATATTCTCGAAGCTTTGCAATAACATCTTCTCTGATTCTCATTGCTTTATCCTCGTTCTACTAGTTCTGAAATTCTGAAAAGCTTCATCTTGATCATGAAGATTGCATAAGAGCCAAGTAACTCCAGAAGCATAAGTGCAGATTACAATTGATTCATGTTCTTCACAGCATTTTTCAATTTTACTTGATAAAACTTTATGTTGATGTTCTTTACTAATCATGTTATACAACTCCTGTCATAGGGATTGTTGAAGATGTGAGGAATCCCGCGAAGAAGACTCACATTTTCTTTTTCTAAATTATTAATTGTAATAACGGATCTCAATGATTGTATTTCTTTTTTGTTTGTTAATAGAAGTAATGTCATTGTTGTTACCTAACGTTAGTAAGGATACTAGTATCTATAAACTTTCAATAGAATTTGTTTGAAATTTAAGTTGAGCATTTTTTACAACGATACAATATTGCATGTAGTGGTATAGAATTATAATTCTTTGTAGCTTGTATCGCAGTTTTGTCACACAACACAAATAGATTTTTAAGCAAAAAAAGTTCCGCATGTAGGAAACAAAATGATAGTTTTACTAACATTTTACGACTAGCAAATGATAGTATGTTAGACACAACTAACTTTTTTTTCCAGGAAAATAATATTTTGTGTGGACATCTGTTGCATACAATAATAATCTGATTGCTCGTGGAAATTTGCACACGTCTTCAAACGATTCATCTTTAATTCCACATTCACTTCATTTGCGATGATCTGATTAGAGTTTACAACGTGAGCTTTAATTTTATTATAATTCTTCTAGTCCAAGATAGTCCAAGATAGCTCCAACATAATTCCAAGATAATTGCATTTGTATCTATAAACTTCCAAAAATTGATCATTTTTTCTCTGTGAACCTACCCAAAAGTAATACAATTCCTTACTACGTGAATATACTTTACAAAACAAAATCATACCATATATGACAATTAACTAAACTAGGCATGGTTAGGTTCAGAAAATAGAATCTATTTGATAAAATATTCTCAAAACATTCTCATTATTTTCCCGTTTTAGGCACGAATTTTGTAATATTATTACCATTTTTCTCATTTAGGCATGGTTAGGAACAAAAAATGAGAAGATGGATTATTTTCATAAAATATCGATAAAGAAAGGCAAGAGTTACTTTACTTTTGAATACATAAGGAAGTAATTTTACTTAAGAGGACTAATATTTTGTCTACTTCAGGTAGACACCATCTACTGATGTTTTGTTAATCTATGTTAGATAGTTTTGCTATTTAAAATAAATTAATGTAGGAAGTGTAAGGAGTGTAAGGTTATTCCGCTTTACCTATCTTTGAAATCAAATCTTTTAGTGATTGTATCTCTTCTTGGTGTGATTGTATTTGATTTTCTAATTCTTCTCCCCGCTTATTGTAGTATTTTCTATTGGATTCCCTTGATTTCTCCTTTCTTATCAGTTCACTAATCATAATTTCACTTTCCTCTTTTTGTTGTTGTTTCATTCTTTCAGCTTCTACAACATCTAATGGTTTTGCACAAGTTTCACAGTATAGAGTGTCTTTAGGATATTTCACATGACAGTATTGGCATTCAATGAATGAAGTTTCCTCTTCTACTTCTTTCCTCCTTACCCCCATGATTTGAAGCATTTTGTTATCTAAATCCTCATTATTCATGTGAGTGTATCTTGCTGGCATGTTTGAAGTTCTCGACCAGCCATGTCTAATCCTACTTTCTGATTCTTTGAGTTTACCAGCTAAATCGGTAATCTCCTTATGTCTAAACAAATGAGAATACATTCTCTTATCTATTCCAGCTTGTCTACAGCGTTTTTTTAATCTCCTATTGAAAGCATGATAACTTAGAGCATTTCCCATAAACCTTTCAGAATGGGTACTGATGAAGAGTGCATGATTTCTATCATTTCTGTAAGGGTGTGCATTAATCCATTTTAACAAATCTGGAACAGCTGAAACGATTCTAATTTTCCTAGCTCCTGTTTTTCCATCAACAGAAATAACAGCTCCGTATTCATCAAAAATAACATGTTTGATTTGTAATGATAGTAATTCTTTGGCTCTAGTTCCAGCTTCTATGTGAGTTCCAAACATTGCCTTTTCCATTAATGAATCTCCACAAGCGTTCATCAATTCTTTACAATCATCATCTGTTGGCAAATCTTCTCGAGTAAGCTTATCTTTTGGAGTTTTACATACAACGCTTAGAAGTTCAGGTAATTCTCCTGAGATAGGCTTGATTCTTGAACCTGTTTTGGCAAATCTTACAATGTGTTTTAGCTGTTTTTTACAATCTACCGAATAATGTGTTTCTTGTCCATTACTGCTATACCTGTTCATGATGTCTACAACAATTGAATTGACTTTCTCTTTTGTTATGTCTGCTATATCCTCAATGTCATATTTCCCGATAACTACTAGGAATTTACTTAGAGCAGTATGTCTTGTTGAACTTGCAACAGCTGACATAACTAAATCCTCATCATATTTTGTAAACATTTCAAACATCTTTGGAGTTAATTCTTTCTTTGCTCTTTTACGTAATTTATCTAACCAATTAGCATGGCGATGAACATTTTCAGCTAATGAATCTGCTGTATTGGATATTTTGTTTGGTTTCTTCACTAATAGAAATATGCGCCTGAGGATATTTAACAGAATGATCAAAATTTGGTAAAACTTCTTAACTCCGATTTTACTTTTGAGAACTGTATAATGAATAAA
>Ga0222719_10003274_pt1 | contig 14457 bp, 12 predicted proteins | sample C33_34DmetaG_FD_165039 | JGI IMG/M metagenome (GOLD analysis project Ga0222719, IMG submission 165039) | Estuarine water microbial communities from San Francisco Bay, California, United States - C33_34D | ecosystem: Environmental > Aquatic > Marine > Unclassified | place: USA: California...
AAGCAGGCAATAAAAATATAGAGCATGAAAAAATTAATAGTAAATTCTTATTTACTGTCGAAAATTTTATTCTTAATGTTTTGTAAAAAATTAATGGAATTAGAAAACACAATGAACAATAAAACAGTCTTAATGAGTATTTACTTTCAAAAAGAGGATAAAATTTGGAAATTATTAAAAAATGAAGGGGTGTATGAAGTACCCACTCAGAAGGAAAAACAAAGAACTTATTTTGTAATGCTATAATATAACCCCATGTATTATTAAAATCAGCAATAAACCCCCCGCTTCCTGATGAGTCTTCATTAAAGTAAAAGCCTATGAATAATGAAATGTAAAATGAGATGAATAAAAATTTTCCTAATATTGCTTTATTATCTTCTTCTTCAAATAATTTGTTCATTTAATTTTGAGTAAAATTAAGTTTTTTAAAGTTCTAAAGGTTTCAATTTTTGGTATTTTTGAAACACCTTTTTTTCTATCACTAAAAACAATTGGGACTTCCTTTATAAAATTTCCAGATTTATGTATTTGAAAAACCGTTTCCATAAAAAAACTATAACCTTTTGATTTGACATCTTCTATTTTAAAATTTTTCAATAAATTAAAATTAAATCCTCTGTATGATGTTGTGTATTCGTTGCAGTTGATATTAAAGATTAATTTTATTAATTTATTACCTAAATAACTTAATATTAGTCTGGATAATTTCATTTCATTTTTACCTCCAGATATATATCTTGATCCAATTACAAAAGCATTATCGTTAAGAATTTTTATGAAACTAGGTATTTGACTAGGATCGTGTGATAAATCAGCATCTAATGTTATTAGATTTTTGTAATTATTTTCTAACGCAAAGTTATAACCTTCTTTATGAGCCGTATCTAAACCTAATTTTCCTGGTCTTTTTATTAAAAATAAATTTTTATATTTACTTTGATATTTTTCAATAATTTTTGAAGTCTCATCTGGAGAATTATCATCTATAATTAAAACATCGACCTCGTGTAATTTAATTGTCGAATTCAAAAATTCTTCAATATTCTCTGATTCGTTATATGTGGCTGTAAAAACTAAAGTTTTTTTTCTCATTATGTAATATTATATTATTGGTATCCAATAATATACCTTTCGAGTGCATCGATGAAATCCTTATTCGTTGGAAGCTTATTTTTTTTCATATCTTTTTGAATTTTTTTATAATTTTTTTTTATGTTATTAAGGGTGCCTAAGAAACTTAAAAAGTTTCTTTTTGTAACAAAGATTCCCTTTTTTTCACCAATAACGTGTTCAATTTCATCAAAGATAACTACTGGCCTTCTTCTAGCTAGAGCCTCAAGTAAAACCATTGGATGACCTTCAGTAAAAGAGGGTAAAACGAAGATATTATGATCATCATAGTATTTGATTAACTTAGTTTTATTGCTTTGTGTTGGTAGTATTTTTATATTGCTTTGATTTATTTTATTAGAACTTCCTTTTTCTGCACCGACTATTGTCAAAAAAATATCTCTTTTGTTTCTGATGAGCTCAGATAAAGCAAAAATCCCTTTTTCAGTTTTTATTCTTCCGACGTATAACAATTTGAAATTTTTTATTTCTGTATTTTTAGGTTGTCTTAACCAAACAGAATCTAATTGAGATGGGCTTATAATTTTTCCTTTTTTACCATGAAGAATATAATTTCTGCAGCTTATTAAATGTGAAAATGCTGCGGTAATACTAAACATAAAATGATAGATAAGAGGACCAATTTTTCCAAGAATTGCTTTATATTCTCCATAACCGTCGCTTCTTAGGTAAACAATTGGTTTTCGTCCTAAAATTTTTAGAAATAAAGAAATTAAAAAAGTATAAGGAGAAATAGAGATTATCAAAAATTTTGAGTCTAAATTTTTTGATGCTTCCTTTACTTCTGATAAATAAGAAAAAATATTATTAAATATTTTAATTTTTTTTATCTTAATCTCATGAGATCTCTTTTTGAATGATTTTCTACCTAAAAGATTAACTTCAAATTTTTTATTTAAACCCTCTGGTGTAGATTTTAAATCTAAATTATCACAATAGCATTTATGATCTTCGGTAAAAATACTTTCATTTGAGAAAATAAATAATTTTTTTTTCATTATATGTCTTTATTTATTTTTAAAACCCCAATGAATGCCTCTTGTGGAATTTCTACTTTTCCAAATTGTTTAGATCTTGCTTTTCCTTTTTTTTGTTTCTCTAAAAGTTTTCTTTTTCTATCTGTAGCTCCACCTCCATGTATTTTTGTTAATACGTCTTTTTTAAAACCCTTTATTGACTCACGTGCCACTATCTTCCCTCCTATAGCTGCTTGAACAGGTATCATAAAATTGTGTCTGGGAATTAAATCTTTCAATTTTTCACACACTTGACGTCCAGTAGTCTGTGCAAAATCTTTATGTATAATCATCGCTAGCGCATCTACAGGTTCAGAGTTGACTAAAATGCCTAACTTTACTAAATCTCCCTCTCGATAGTCAGAAATTTCGTAATCAAAACTAGCATAACCGCTGGAGATAGATTTTAATTTATCATTAAAATCAAAAACCACCTCATTTAGAGGAAGGTCGTATGACAACACGGCTCTTTTTCCGGAATAGCTTAAATTTGTTTGAACACCTCTTTTATCTTGGCAAATTTTAATGATTGAACCAAGATATTCATCTGGGGTTATAATTGTTGATTTTATCCATGGTTCTTCTATTTTTTCAATTTGAGATGGGTCAGGCATATTAGATGGGTTTTGCAAATCTAAAACCTCACCTTTTGTTTTGTAAACTTTATAAATAACCCCTGGAGTCGTAGTTATTAAGTTAACATCAAATTCTCTTTCCAGTCGTTCAGTAATAATTTCAAGATGAAGCAATCCTAGAAAACCACACCTAAATCCTAAGCCTAGAGCACTCGATGACTCTGGTTCAAATGAAAAGCTAGCGTCATTTAATTTAAGTTTTGCAAGACCATCTTTGAGTTTTTGATATTCAGAACTATCTACTGGGAAAAGACCACAAAACACAACAGGCCTGCTCGGCTTAAATCCTGGTAAAGGTGTATTAATTGGGTTGTTTGCATCACAAATTGTGTCTCCAACTTTTGTTTCTGATAGAGATTTAATACCAGTAATTATAAAACCAATTTCGCCTGCATTTAACTCTCCAATATCAGTTGGTTTTGGTGTGAATACCCCAGCTTTTTCTATAATATATTCTTTATTATTAGACATTAATTTGATTTTCATATTTTTTTTTAATTTTCCATCTATTATCCTCACTAATATGACGACACCTAAATAACTGTCATACCAACTATCAACTAGTAAACATTTTAATTTTTCATCTAGTTCTCCTTTTGGTGCTGGTAATTTATTAATAATTGCTTCTAAAATTTCTTCTATTCCTTCGCCTGTTTTCCCTGAACAAGAAATGGCATTAGTTGTTTCTATTCCTACTACATCTTCAATTTCTGTTTTAGTTTTTTCTATATCAGAGGCAGGTAAATCTATTTTGTTTAATATAGGTATAACCTCGTGGTTAATTTCTAATGCTTGGTAAACATTCGCTAAAGTTTGAGCTTCTACTCCTTGAGTGCTATCAACAATTAAAAGTGAGCCTTCACATGCTGATAAAGATCGACTTACTTCATATCCGAAATCTACGTGACCAGGGGTATCAATTATGTTAAGTATATAGTTTTCACCATCTTTAGCTTGATAGTTCAATTTTACAGTTTGAGCTTTTATTGTAATTCCTCTTTCTCTCTCGATATCCATTGAGTCTAAAACTTGTTGTTTCATTTCGCGATCAGCTAAACCTCCACATTTTTGAATAATACGATCGGCAATAGTCGATTTGCCGTGGTCTATATGCGCAATTATTGAAAAATTACGAATTCTTTTTATATCTGTCATTAAGATCTGATTATAGCGCCAGTCTTGTCCTTCACTGTATCAATAATTTTTTTACTAACTTCATCTAAATCATTCTCTGATAGAGTTTTATCGATAGCTTGTAGAGTGACATTGATTGCAACTGACTTTTTATCTTTTTGAATATTTTCTCCTTCGTAAACATCAAAAGTTGTAACATTTTGAATTAAATTCTCATCTACTTCTCTTATAATATTTTCAAGAGCGCCAATTTTAAAAATTTTATCTATAACAAAAGCAAAATCTCTTTCTGATTTTTGATAATCTGAAGCTTGAAAGCTTTTTTTGCTTAGTCTTAATTTTTTGTTAGGCTCATGAATATTTTTTAAAAATATTTCAAATCCAAAAATATTTTTATCTTTGTAGTCTAAATTTTTAATAATTGCAGGATGTATTTCTCCAAAATAGGCTAAATGAGGTCCTTTTTCTGATTTAAAAGTTATCGATCCTGATCTTCCTGGATGATAGCTATGTTTTGTATTATCACCTACAAAAAGGTTTTTTTCTTCAATGCCAAGTTCAACTAAAGTTTTAATAGCATCACCTTTAATATCAAAAACATCTACTTCTCTTTCTTTATCTAACCAACTCTTTCTATTTATTTTTCCAGATTTCAACCCTCCAAGCACAACTTGTTGTTCGCCTGGGTTTTTTCCAAAAAATGTTGGACCAATTTCAAATAAAGATAGGTCTTCGTATCCTCTATCTTGATTCTTTTTTAGATTAATTGCTAAATTAGAGAAAATTGATCTTCTTAAAACGTCTAGATCAGAAGAAATAGGATTATATATCGGAATTTCTTTTTCGCCTTTAGAAAATTGTTTATCAATTTTTGAGTCTGTAAAAGACCAGGTAACTATTTCCATGTAGCCTTTTGAAGCTAAAGATCTCTGGGATAAATGGAACAGTTTTTGCTTAAAATTTAAAGTATCTTGACTTCTATTTTTACTTGGTTCAATTAATTTTATATTATTAAAGCCTTTGATCCTAATTAGTTCCTCAATTAAATCTTCGTCCAAACTGATATCTGGCCTCCAGCTTGGAACTTCTACTTTTATAATTTTTTGATTTTTTTTACATTTAAACCCTAGAGAAGATAAAATTTTGTCAATTTCATTTGCGGTTATTGAAATACCAATTAGTTTTTCAAATTTATCTACTTGAAAGTTAATTATCTTATTTTTTTGGTTCATCTTTCCAGTAATTTGAAACTTACTAGCTTCACCACCACAAATTTTCAAAATAAGATTTGTCGCAAGCTCTAGGCCCTCTTTAATAGAATTTGGGTCAATTCCTCTTTCAAATCTGTATTTCGCATCAGTATTTATATTAAGTTCTCTAGCTGTTTTTCTTATTGATGATGGTCTGAAATAAGCTGCTTCTAAAAGTATATTTTTTGTATCTAATTCGGTAGATGTAGTTGTTCCTCCAATAATTCCACCCAAACCAAGAACACCTGATTTATCAGAGATGACACACATTTCTTTTTTTAATTTATATTTTTTATTATCTAGTGCCTCAAATATCTCACCTTCTTTAGCATTTCTTACTATAATTTCCTTTTTTATTTTATCTGCATCATAAGCATGCAATGGTCTGTTTAAATCAAACATTACATAGTTAGTAATATCCACTACAGCAGAGATAGGTTTTAAACCTAATGCGATTAATTTATTTTTAAGCCATTCAGGGCTCTCTTTATTAGTAATATTTTTGATATAACAACTTCCAAAAGTTTCGCACCCTTGATTATTCTCTTTTGTAATCGATGTTTTAATTTGATGTTTTGTATTTTGTTTAATTTTTTTTCTCTTTATTTGTATTAATTTTCCAATTCCAGCTGAAGAAAGGTCTCTCGCAATACCTCTAACGCCCAAGCAGTCAGCACGGTTAGGGGTTATAGAAATATCGATAGCTTTTTGTGAGCTACTTTTAAAATAACTTTTCCCTAATTCTTTCTCTTTATTTTTAAGTTCAATTATTCCTTCACTTTCATTAGATAAATTGAGTTCACTTTCAGAGCAAAGCATCCCTCTAGATTCTACACCTCTTATTTTAGCTACTTTTAATTCAAAATTAGTTTTAGGTATCACAGCTCCTGGAGGTGCATAAATTGTGATTAGGCCATCTCTGGCATTAGGTGCTCCGCAAACAACTTTTAAAATCTCATTGCCTCCAATTGTTACATCACAAACTTTTAATTTATCAGCATTAGGATGTTTCTCTGCTTTTAAAATTTTTGCAATTTTGAACTTGCTCATCTGTCCAGAGTTTTCTTTTATACCTTCAACCTCAAGTCCAATATTTGTAAGCTGATCAATGATTTCACTTTCTTTAGCAGTTGTTTTGAGATGCTCTCTAAGCCAAGGGATCGTAATAATCATTTACTTAGTCCTCTATAGTTTGTTGGAACATCCAATGGATCAAATCCAAAATGATTTAGCCATCTATAATCTGCTTCGAAGAAAGCTCTTAAATCATTGATTCCATATTTTAACATTGCTAAACGATCAATACCTATTCCGAAAGCAAATCCTTGGTATTTTTTCGTATCTATTTTTACTTTTTTTAAAACATTAGGATGAACCATTCCGCAACCCAATACTTCTAACCATTTATCTCCTTCACCAATAATAATTTTTCCTTTTTCAATTCTATATTCAATATCTACTTCAGCCGAGGGTTCAGTAAAAGGAAAGTGACTTGGTCTAAATCTCATTTTTACATTTTTGACTTCAAAAAATTCCTTAATAAAATAATCAAGGCAACCTTTGAGATGTCCCATTGTGATACCTTTATCTATGTGGAGGCCTTCAAGCTGATGAAACATTGGGGCGTGAGTCTGATCACTGTCACATCTATAGGTTCTTCCAGGTACAATTATTTTAAAAGGTGGTTTACTTGATATCATTGTTCTAATTTGAACTGGTGATGTATGAGTTCTTAATAATAATTTTTTATTTTCTTCTAAATAAAAAGTATCGTGCATATCTCTAGCAGGATGCTCCTCTGGAGTATTTAGTGCTGTAAAATTATTATATTCTGTTTCAACGTCTGGTCCTTCTGCAACTGAAAAACCTATCTCCGAAAAAATTGAAGATATTTCATCGATCACTTGTGAAACTGGATGGATTTTTCCTTTTCGATAAGGTCTAACGGGTAAAGTAACATCCACTTTTTCATTTTTTAATTTATCGTTAATTTCACTAGTTTCGATTTCAAGATTTTTTTGTTCAAGTTGATAAGCTAAATCTTCTTTAATTTTGTTTAAATTTGAGGCGAACTCTTTTCTCTTTTCAGAATCAAGAGAACCTAAGATTTTGAATTGAAGGGTAATTTGACCATTTTTTCCAAAATATTCAGTTTTAATATTTTGTAGATCGTCCTTTGTTTTAACAGTATCGATCCTAGCATTAAATATTGAAGTTATTTTATCTAAATCACTCATTAGGTAATTGATTTTTTATATTAAGTTGAGATTAAATCAAAGACCCTTTTAATTAAGGGAGGATTGAACCTTTTTTACTACTGATTTGAAGACTTCAGGATTATTATACGCAAGTTCAGCTAGAACTTTTCTATCTAACTTAATTTTTGACTTTGTAAGACCATTAATAAATCTTGCATAGGTTAAACCTTCTGCTCTAACCCCTGCATTAATTCTTTGGATCCAAAGAGATCTAAATTCTCTTTTTTTGTTTTTTCTGTCTCTGTAGGCATATTGCATCGCTTTTTCCATGGCTTGGCGAGCAATTCGAATAGTATTTTTTCTTCTGCCTCTTTGACCTTTTACGGATTTTAGAACTTTATTATGTTTTGCTCTACTTACAACACCACGTTTTGTTCTAGCCATATTGTTATCCTCTTAAATTATATGGCATATACGATTTGACAATTTTTGAATCTTGTTTTGTCATAATTGTTGTGCCTCTTTGTTTTCTGATCTGCGAGTTTGTTCGCTTTATCATTCCATGTCTTTTTCCTGCCTGAGGCATTTTTATCTTACCAGAGGCAGTAAATCTAAATCTTTTTTTTGCAGAGCTTTTTGTTTTGAGTTTTGGCATAAAATATGTCGGTCTTATATAGGCATTAATAAATCTTTACAAGATGCTATTATTGTTGATTTATAGTGGTTGAATTATCATAACCATTTGTCGGCCTTCAAATTTTGGCTTGCTTTCAACTTTGGCAATATCTTTTGTCTCTTCTATAATTTTTTTCATTAAATCTTTGCCAAGATCTGTATGTTGCATTTCTCTTCCCTTAAATTTTACGGTAAATTTTACTTTATCACCTTTTGAAATAAATTTTTTAGCGTTTTTAATTTTAAAATTATAATCATGAGTTTCTGTGCCTGGTCTTAATTTGATTTCTTTAAGTGAAACGGTTTTCTGTTTTTTCTTTGCTTGATTAGCTTTTTTTTGTAAATCATATTTATATTTACCCATATCCATGATTTTACACACAGGTGGATTAGCATTTGGAGAAATTTCTATTAGATCTAGTCCCTCTTGTTTTGCTGACTCAATAGCTTTGTTCAAGGGCATAGTGCCGAGATTGCCTCCATCACTACCGATCACTTGGACATCTAAGGCCCTGATTCTCTCATTAGCTTTTGGACCTTGAGGTTTACTTCTTCTTTGAAAATAATTGGGTTTAAAGTTTGACACTTAGTTTAATGGCAACTTATTTGCAGCAAGCATATTTTTAATTAAATCTTCTCTTTTGATAGTCTCCTGTTTATCAGAACCTAACTTTCTGACTGTAACAGTATTTTCCACAACTTCTTTTTTTCCACAGACAATTATAAAAGGAACTTTTGCTAAAGAATGTTCTCTAACTTTATAATTTATTTTTTCGTTTCTTAAATCCATTTCACATTTTATACCCTCTTTAAATAAATCTTTAAATAACTTTTTTACATAATCATTGTTCTCCTCAGCTATAGGACATACAACAGCTTGTGTTGGAGATAGCCAAAAAGGTAACTTGCCAGCGTAATTCTCAATTAAAATTCCAATAAATCTTTCCAATGAACCAAATAATGCTCGATGTAACATTACTGGAACTTTTTTATTACCATCTTTTGCAACATAAGAAGCGCCTAATCTGTTAGGTAAATTTAAATCTACTTGTAAAGTTCCACACTGCCAATCTCTTCCGATAGCATCCCTTAGCACGAATTCGATTTTAGGGCCATAAAAGGCTCCTTCTCCTTTATTGATTGTGTATTCAAGATTAGATTGTTTAATTGCAGCAAGAAGTGCCGACTCAGATTTATCCCAAACAGTATCATCCCCAACACGCTTATCTGGTCTGTCAGAATATTTTAAAATTACATTTTCAAAACCTAAATCTTTATAAATTTCTAAAATTAAATTTGTTACAGATAATGACTCTGCTGTGATTTGATCATCTGTGCAAAAAATATGCGCATCATCCTGTGTAAAAGCTCTTACTCTTAATAAGCCATGTAAAGCGCCGGAAGGTTCGTATCTATGAACTTTGCCAAACTCAGATAATTTTAGAGGTAAATCTCTATAGCTTTTTAAACCTTGATTAAATACTTGAACACATCCCGGGCAGTTCATAGGTTTTACAGCAAATATTTTTTCGTCAGGCGTTTCGGACGTAAACATATGTTCTCCAAATTTATCCCAATGGCCAGATTTTTCCCAAAGAGTTTTATCCAAAAGCTCAGGAGTATTAATTTCTTTGTAACCAGCAAGTCTTTGTTTTGCTCTCATGTACTCAACTAATCTCTGAAATAATAACCAGCCTTTCTCGTGCCAAAATACGGCACCAGGACTTTCTTCTCTAAAATGAAACAGGTCCATTTCTTTTCCCAATTTTCTGTGATCTCGCTTTTCAGCTTCTTCCAATCTATTTAGATAATCATCTAGTTCTTTTTTAGAACTCCAACATGTTCCATAAATTCTTTGAAGCATCTCATTATTAGAATCTCCTCTCCAATACGCTCCTGAAACTTTTGTAAGCTTGAAAGCTTTACCTATTTTTCCAGTCGAAGCTAAGTGGGGGCCTCTGCACAAATCATGCCATCTGCCATGATGATAAATAGAGACCTCCTCACTGGAGGGTATGCTCTCTATAATTTCTGCTTTATATTTTTCTCCTATTTTTAAAAAATGTTTAATTGCATCATCTCTTTTCCAAACCTCTCGATGGGTTTTTTCGTCACGGTCAACTATCTCACCCATTTTTTTTTCAATTTTTTTTAAGTCTTCTTCGGTAAAAGGCTCTTTTCTTGAAAAGTCATAGTAAAATCCATTGTCTATTACTGGACCAATTGTAACCTGAGTGCCTGGATAAAGTTCTTGAACTGCCATTGCTAGAATATGAGCAGCATCATGTCTTATTACTTCTAAACCTTCTTTATCATTAGGAGTAATAATTCTTACCTTTGCGTCTTTAGTAATTTGATGGCTCAAATCTTTTAAATCACCATCAACTTCCATTATCAATGCAACTTTCTCGAGCGATTTGCTAATTTTTTTTGTTAAATCAAAACCAGTGATAGATTTTTCAAAATTTATTTTTTTTCCGTCTAATAATTGAATTTGTGGCATTAATTTTTAATTAATTTTTTATATTCTTTTAAATTAGATTGACACATTATTTCAACATCAAATTTTTTGATAATATTTTTTCTACCTTCATTTCCCATAGATTTCAATTCATCTGATGATAATTGCATAACAGTATTTAAACTTTTAGCAAGTTCTCTTGGATCATCATGGTTGTACAAAAAACCAGTTTTTTTATTAATTACCGTTTCTTTTGACCCACCGATATCACTTGCAATAATTGGCTTTCCCATTGCTTGGGCTTCTACTGAAACTCTACCAAATGCTTCTGGCTCTACAGATGATGAAACTATAACGTCTGCTAAAGAGTAAGCTAAAGGCATCTCTTTACAGTGTTGAATAAATTTTACCTTTTTGTTCAAATTATACCTCTCAACAAGATTAATTAATTTTTTTGAATAAACTTTTCTACCTTGATCCGACCCGAGTATTATTGCTTGAAAATTAGCAACATTATAATCTTCAATTAATATATTTAATGACTCGATAAATTTTTCTTGTCCTTTCCAGTAAGTGAGTCTTCCTGGCAAAAGAATAGTAAATTTATTTGAGGATAGATCCCATTCCTGTTTAAGTTTTTCTTGTTTAAGAACCGATATGTTCTTTGAATTGAAATAGTCTACATTTATACCTCTGAAAATTACTTTAAGTTTATTTGCTCCACCTAAATATTCACTATAATTTTCATTTATATGACTAAATATAAAATTTGATCCAGCAATAGTTAGTTTTGCTCTAAGCATTATGCTATTATAAAATTTTTTAATATTGCTCTTAAAATTGTAAGTTCCATGAAATGTAGTTACAAAAACCCTTCTTGTTATTATAGATGCGAAATAGCATGACCATGCTGGAGCTCTGCTTCTAGCGTGAATAATATTTATCTTAAATATAATAATGTAAAGAATTAAAACCAAAGTATTAAGTAATATTAGAAAAAGATTTTTAGAATGAACAGGTAACCTAAATAATTTTACTTTATCTTTTTTAACAAATTTTAATAGTTCTCCACCAGAGGTAGCTAAAAATGACCCACAATCATTCTCTGAAAGAAAATGAGCGATATCATAACAACCTGTTTCTGCTCCGCCATAACCAAGCTTAGGTATAACTTGAAGAACATTTAATTTAGTAGTCATGTTAATTGTTATATAATAGCACTTAAATATTTTTATATGAAAAAATTCAAAAATTTAAAATTATCAAAGTCAAAAAAACTCAGATTTATTGATAATTACTTTAAAAAAAAACTTTATATTGTTTTTTTACATGGATTTATGTCTGATATTGAGGGAAAAAAACCTCAAACGCTTCTTCGTTTTGCGAAAAAAAATAAATTAGGTTTTTTGGCGCTTGAATATTCAGGTCATGGAAAATCATCTGGTAAGTTTACTGATGGTAACATCAGTAAATGGACTAACGACGCAAAAATTGGAATAAAAAAAATAGTTAAAAAAAATAATTTTATTTTGGTCGGTTCAAGCATGGGGTCATGGATTAGCCTTAATCTTTTTAAATTCTTCAAAAAGCAAATTGTAGGATTTGTTGGAATAGGTTCTGCACCTGAATTTTTAACAAGATTAATGTGGAATAAGTTTAATAATAAAATTAAATCCGAGTTAACCACTAAAGGCAAAACACTAATTAAAAGTGGTGAATATGAATATCCAATTACTTATCAATTAATAAAAGATGGAAGAAAAAATAAAATTTTAAATAAAAAAATTAATTCTAAAATTCACGTTACAATGTTGCACGGAAAAAAAGATGAAGTCGTCCCAGTAAAATTCTCTAGATATGTTTTGTCGGTTTTTAGCAAAGCTAAAAAAAAATTAATAGTAGTTAAAAATGGAGATCATAGCTTATCTAATACAAAACAATTAAAAATAATTACAAGATCATTAAATAAAATCGTTAACAATATTATCTAAACCCTCTTTGTAGCTTGGATAAATAAATTGATAATTAAAAAAATTTTTTATTTTTTTGTTATCAACTTTTTTTGACTCTTTATAAAAATCTTTTAACATTCCTTCCTCTAAATCCTCTATCTTTAAAGGATTTGGTTTATTCATTTTTAGTAATAAAGCACCATATACGGCTACTTCTTCTTGGGATGCTGGCTGATCATCAGAAATATTAAAAATCTCATTTGTTTTAAATTTTTTCAAAGAAATAAATAAAATATTAGCGATATCTTCAACGTGAATTCTTGAAAAAAAATGTTTTTCTTTTTTTATAATTTTTGCTTGACCAGTTTTAAGTCTTTTTAGAATATTATTTTGCTTAGAATAAATTCCAGATAGTCTAAAAATTTGTAAAGGTAAATTATTCTCTTTTGAAAATACTCGCCAATCATTTTCTGCTTTTAGTCTATTTTTTCCATTCAAAGTCGAAGGTTTTGTTTCGCTTTTTTCATTAACCCATTCACCGTTGTGATCTCCATACACGCTTGTAGCAGACAAATATGTTATCCATTTCGCATTTGTGTTTTTTAATGGATCTTTAAAATTTTTAATTACAATATCTTCACCAGAAATTGGAGGGATAGAAACCAAAATATAATCTGCTTCTTTTATTTTAAAATTAATATTTTCATCAAACTTATCGTTTTCAAACTCATAAGAGGTAAAATTTATTTCTTCAAAAACTTCTTGGTGAGTCTCTTGTCTTGAAGTTACACTCAATTCTAGAGTCAGGTTTTGGCTGATTATTTTTTTTACAAAATGTTTTGCGACTTGGCCAAATCCAAAGCAAAAAACTTTTATAGTGTTCATTTAACTTGCTTTCTTAACGCTAGTTTTTAAGCTTATAGGATTTTTTAATTTGTCTAACATTTCAATAGGGCAAATTTGTTTAAAATTTTTAAGTTCACCTTTGAAATTATCCAATATGATTTTTCCTATTTTCGAGTTTGTTTCTTTGACAAATGTATTCAAGCTATCTTTTAAAAAAGACTTCCAGTAATCTGTTTCAATTTCTTGCCAAATTATTGAAGCTGGATTGACAAAATTTTCAAAGGTATTTTTTTTATCATAAACAAAGGCCATTCCCCCTGTCATGCCTGCTCCAAAATTATCACCTACTTCTCCTAATATTATGGCTGTTCCTCCGGTCATGTATTCACACCCGTGAGCTCCACATCCTTCTACTACTGAAAAGCTTCCAGAGTTTCTAACTGCAAATCTCTCTCCAGCTTGTCCCGAAGCAAATAATTTTCCAGAGGTTGCTCCATATAGAACTGTATTTCCAATAATTGTATTTTCATTAGAAACTAAAGAACTCTTAGAAGAAGGGTATACAACGATAGTCCCTCCAGACAATCCTTTTCCGACGTAATCATTGCAATCACCTTCGACTGTAAGTTTAATCCCTTTAGTTAAAAAAGCACCAAGAGACTGTCCCGCGGATCCTTCTAATTTTATATGAACTGTATTTTCTTCTAATTTGTTGTTGCCAAATTTTTTATATATATGATGAGATAACCTTGTTCCAACAGATCTTGATGTATTTTCAATTTCGTAATTGAATTCGTTATCTGACTCAGGCTTAATTTTGTCTTTTATATCAGACCAAATCTTTTCATCTAAAGTGTCTGGAACTTTATTAATATGTTTATCTTTACAGTATCGTAGATTTTCACCTGGGTCTGCTTGAACTAATAAAGGATTTAAATCTAAATCATCTAAATTTGATGCACCCTTGTTTACTTGAGTTAATAAATCTGTTCTTCCGATAATTTCATTAATTGACTTAAAACCTAGAGAAGCAAGAATTTCTCTAACTTCAGTTGCGGCAAATTTAAATAGATTTACAACTTTCTCCGGTGTACCTGTAAATTTTTCTCGTAAAGCTTCGTCCTGGCTACAAACTCCAACTGGACATGTATTTGAA
>Ga0222719_10003275_pt1 | contig 14456 bp, 8 predicted proteins | sample C33_34DmetaG_FD_165039 | JGI IMG/M metagenome (GOLD analysis project Ga0222719, IMG submission 165039) | Estuarine water microbial communities from San Francisco Bay, California, United States - C33_34D | ecosystem: Environmental > Aquatic > Marine > Unclassified | place: USA: California...
CGGACGGCGCGCTCAGGCTTTGGATGCGCGCGAACGGGCGGACGGAGTTGACGTGCACGATTCAAACGCCCAGGGGTGGGCTGGTTCCGGTCGTCGCGTTCGATTGGTTGGAGACGAGCGAGACGAGCGATAGTTTGTACGATCACGCCATCATCGGCGCCGACGGCGCGAGCGGGATTCACGTGTGGACGCTCTCCGACGTGGACGCCGCGCATCCGCTCAGCGCGCGTCGACCGGTGGTTTCCCATCGTGGATCGATGACGTTTGAACGCGCGATGGATTTGACGCTGGCGGATGGAGTGGTGATTCGAGGCAGTTTGACGCAAAGCGACGACGACGTTCGCGTGCTCTTGGCGTCGAGGAGACTGGGCGTCGTCGTCGCGCGCGCGGCGCGAGATCGCCCGAACGTTTTAGAGAAGTTGTACGGCGTGTCTCTCCGTGGACACGCGACCACGATCGTGGACGCGCGCGTGCACCCGACGACGGGCGTGCTCACGACGAAGGACGCGTCCGGAGTGTGTCGAGCGTGGAGACGCGACGCGCGCGGCGAAGTCGAAATCGCCGACGAAACGACGGACGCCGACGCGGCTGAGGCGATCGAATGCGCGCGAATGGAAAGATGTGGATCCGGCGCATCGGTCGCGGCGCGCGCTCACGTCGGAGGTCGCGACGTGGAAGCGTCGAGCGATGGAAAGAGGTTCGCGTTCGTGGATGACGAAGGACGGCGCGTCGTCGGCGCCGTCGCCGGCGATTCGAAAGTCATCTTGGAACGCGTCGACGCGACTGCGTCAGTTCCGCGAGCTTCAGCCATATTTCGTTGGTTCGACATCGGGGGCGGTGCACACGCGCTCGCGACCGCGATGGGGACGGTTTTAGAGGTATACGCGCCGTCACCATCGCTCTACGCGTCCAAGAAGACTCCGTGGCGGCGAATATTGCGCGTCGACGTCGCCGAATTCGCCGGGCCGACGCAGAGCGCGATTTCGACTTTGACCTGGAGTCTTCTCGGAGATGTCGTGTACGTCGCCATCGATTGCGTGATACTCACCGTTGGTTTTGAGGGCGACGACTCGAAGTGTGGCGTCGCGCGGCGCGCCATTAGAGAATCGAAGAATCTACCCTCGTATCATCCGCGCGTGCTCATCGACTGGCTCAAGCGCGGGGAGCTGGATCGAGCGCGAAAGTCTCTGCGCGCGGTGATGAAGTACCTCGCCGCGAATGATTTTGACTCGCCGTGTCCATCGATTCCCCCGAGTGAGTTATGGGTCATGGATGACGACGTCGAAGACGTCACGGTGGCGTCGCCGGCACCGACGGCACCGACGGTGGACGTGCCCGAATTCGACATGTCTGCGTTCGGAGCGTTTGGCGGCGGCGCGCCCGCCGCGGCGACATTCTCGTTCGGAGCGGACTTCGATCAAAACGCAATGACGTCTACATCGCCGTCGACGGTTAGCGCTCGACGAGCCGGCCATGGTGACGCGTTCACGCAGCGCGAAGCCGAAGACGCGACCGAGTTACTGAGTTCGCTCGCGGATAAACTAGCGCTCGCCCCAGCGGAACGCGTGCAGTTACTAGGCGTTATCGACGCGCTTCGCAACATTGAGAGAGGAATTGCGACGCTTGGAAGCGCAGTGGATGAACCTGGCCGACGATTTGCCGCGCTCTGGCACACGCGACGTTTGCGCCGCGTGAACGATCACGAAGGACCGTGCGGACAAGAGTTGGCTTGGGCGGCTCAGTGCGCGACGACCGTCGAACTTTTAGACAACGTACTCGATGGCTCGGCAGTGGACAGCCCCAACGCGGATTGGATGACGGTAAAAACGCTTGGCGTGCCGATTTGGTTGCGCGATGATGGGACACTGCGAAGTCTGATTGAAGAGTGCGCCAAAGGAGAGTTTGCGAGGACGAAGAATGCCGACGATTGCGCCCTTCTCTTCGTGTGCGTCGATCGCGTCAAGGTGCTGGCTGGGTTATATAAGGCGACGCAAAACAAGCCGCTCTACGAGTTTATGTGTCGAGATTTCAGCGAGCAGCGTCATCGCGACGCTGCGCTGAAGAATGCTTACGCATTACTGTCAAAGCATCGATATTCATTCGCGGCGGCGTTTTTCATTCTCGGCGGTCAACCGCTCGATGCGGCGTCCTTGGTGTGGAAACACGACCGCGATTTATCGCTCACGCTCGTCATTGCCCGGCTCGCGGCGAAGAAACACGTTGAAGGTACGCATTCAACGGTCGGGTATCTGACGAGTGACGTTGTGTCTGTGCTTCAGAATGATATTGCGCCGACGATGTCGGATCCGTGGACTCTCGCCGCGTTGCGTTGGCTCGCCGGCGACTTTAAAGGATTTTTTTCATCCATGAATTCATTGATGGAAACGTACGCTGTGGATGCGACGGATTTACTGGTGCATATCGCATCAAGCTCGCGTGAAGAAGACACGGTTTCGAATGCGAAGACATTGTTGCGGTGCTCATCGGCGACGTTGTTGCATTCGCTGGAAGCGCTCGGCATGCCTTTGGCCGCACTCGAACGATTGCAGTCATGCGGGCAGGACTCCATTGAAGACGCTTGCAGACTCGCCGTAGGCTCGTTGCTGGCGGGACAAAAGTCAAGTGACGTCACTGACGTTGCACTCGAAGTATTCACGCGCAAGCCGTGGAGTTTGAGTTCGGCGACAATGCGTTCAATTTTGCACCGAAGGTTGGACGTTGAACGTTTCGAAGGATTCGACGCGAATGAACGCACACTGAAAGATCTCAACACGTCTACACCCGTGAAATCGTCGCACGTAAAAACACCGTCTGTGCTGCCGACCGAGATTCATACAGTGAGCATTCCTCGCGTGCCGAGCGGACAAGACTTGACCATCAGTGGATCGCCGACGGAAAAAGTAGCTAAGGCGCGAAACGCGTTCAGTAAACTTCGAAGACTAAGCGTGAAGGCGAAACGTCAGAAAAATTTCGGTATTGGAGAAAGCGCAGGAGATGACTCGCCAACTACGCCAAGATCGCCAGAGTTCGACAGTGGGACGAGGCAAGTTGGAAATGATGACGCATCGGCCAAAGCTCGAGTCTTGCGAACGCCCGTCGACGTCGCTTCGTTACAAAACGACGGCTTTTACGACATATGCTTCAATCACGAGGTGCCCTACGAGTTAGGGTGCGCCAGCGTTCGCCAAGGTTTATCCGTGGTCAATCTTCGAAAGTTGAATGAAAACGATAACGAGTCGCACAAGGATGCGTGGGCGGTGCTCTTGCAAGCGCAACCGCCCATTTCAGGCTTCAAATCGTCCATGAATTCTTGGCTCCACGTAGAAGATGTGGCGTCTACGCCGGCGTCACCGCGAGGTGGTCACGGGCGCGAGCACGAGTGGGCGACACATGCAGGATTGGACATGACGTCGCTCACAGGAATCATCCCGCAGTCTCAAAGCGAATCCGTCGGGCGATCTCGAGCAGCGATTACACGAGAGCCAGCAAACGATGTCGTTGCACGAAGCGTCGCCGCACACCCATCGCGAAGCTTTTTCGCCGTCGGGACTTCGATGGGTGGTGTGCAGTTGTGGGATTTTCATGGCGAAAATGCAGATCGATCGGCGGCAGTTCTGTCGCTCGGAGGCAAAAAGTCGACTTCCGGCACGGGAGCGAGCATGCGCTCGCTCGCGTGGTCCCCGCATGGCGCTCGTCTTGCGGCGTGCGCTTCCGATGGCAACGTCACGTTGTGGCTCGGTGACGCCCCGGACGTAGAACCGGCTGCGAGTAAAATGTGCGGATTTAAAGGTAGCAAGACCGAAGACGTGCTCTTCCTGTCGACAAACGTCATGGCTGTCGCGAGCTCGACTGGAAGTTCACTACAAAGGCCGCCCGAGTGCGTCACGCTCTGGGACGCCCTTCAGCCTTTTCACGCCTCGCCTGGGGTCATTCGTGCTCATTCTGGTGGATGTACATCACTCTCTCAGTTTCCATCACTCGTCGCTCCTCACGGCGTGCCCTGGCCTTTCCTCATCACCGGCGGTTACAACGGCGACGTCGCTGCGCACGATTTGCGAATGCTCGGCGGCGACGCCGAATCCACCGTGCTGTGGCGCTCATTCCCGCCACAAACGTCTACCATCACCTCCATAGCCGCAATTCACCACGAAACCACCCCGCTCGTCGTCATCGCCGACCAGTCCGGCGATTTACTCGCCCGTTCTGCCCTCGACGGCGCCGAGCTGCAGCGCGTCAAATCCGCGCACGCGCCGCAGAAATTTCTCACCCCTCGCGGCGGCGGCGCCTTCGCCTCTCTCGGCGCTTCCAAAATCATCCCCATTCACGCCGGTATCTTAAGTGCCGGCGGTGACGGCATCGTCCGTTGCTTCCGTCTAGACAAATCTCGCGTCGCCTAACGACGCGAGCATAGTCGCGTTGTCACCGCACCCACAGCGCAGTTCCCCGCCACGATCGCCCACACATTCACGCGCGTCTCCACCATGAGCGCCGCCGCCAAGAACAGCGCCGCGTACTGGCGCATCGCCGGCATGAGTTACCTCAAATACGCCAACGCGTGCGGCGAAGTCGTGCGTCAAAGCCTCAAGGAACCGTTCTTGACCCAGGTGCGAACGATCGATCGGCGTGCGCGCGAAACATCGACTGACGACGCGCGACGCGCGATTCAACAGGCCAAGGCGCGCGAAACGGTGTATTACAAGATGACGAAGTACGCCGAAGGCAAGGCCGGGCAATCGGGTGCGTGAACGATCGACGACGGGGGGAAGAAGACTAGGGCTTGAATTTCGCGAGCGGGACGCGCGAGGCGTCGCGAGACGCGCGGGACAAAATTTCACGAATCGGGATCGCGCGCGACGCGCGCGACGGTGAAAAACGATAGTTTGACGACGACTGACGACGGATCGCTCGCATCGCGCGCAGTGATCACGGAAGTGTTGCCGAAGTAGACGCCTCGCGCGCCGCGAGCGCGTTCGCCTTCGTTCCTCCTTTGTAGTGTGTACTTGACTATTGATAGCCCAACAGCCTCGACTTTCACAGCCCAACACCCCCGCCGAAACGTTATCGCTATTTACATCTTCTACTTCACCTGGTCTATCGCGACAATTCGTTTCGCTTGCAGCTCGTCAACAAGTCGGCGTACGGCTGGCACTTGGCCAAGTCGTCTGGAGAGTTTGAGATGCACTCGCCGAACGCCTTCGCCGCCTGCGCGCACGGGTTCGGTTGTTGCGGCGCTTCTGACGACGGTACGCTTTCCGTGGCGTAACCCGAGCCGCCGGAGCTGCCTAATAAGCTCGCCGTGGCGGCGCGGCCGAGCGAGCTGCCGACGCCCCAACCGAAGCCTTGGTAGATCATACCGGCTAATCCGCCGACGAGCGAGCCACCGGACTGTTGCTGTTGCCTCGCGGGGGGTGGAGCGCCACCGAAACGACCTCGGTTGCCCGGAGGCGGGGCGCCGAAACCGCCGGAACGTCTTCGACCCATCTTGTTCGTGCGCTTCGTTGTGAGGGGGTCGAAGGCACCTTTGCGGACGTCTTTGCGTCGGGTCGGTTTGATTTAAATGCGGTGCGTGTGATTTACTACAGTGGCCTAAAACAAACGACTAAGCGAAGGCTTGAGCGGTGGTTTCACCGCCACCTTCGTTCGAGAAGAATGGGGCTGGGAAATCGTCCGCCGAGGTGTCTTCGGCGACGTCTTCGATGCCAGAGCCGAATTCGACGTCAAACGTGCGCGCCATAGTTTCATTGGCTGTCGTCACGGAAATCAGCTCCTGGTCGTCGTCGTAATCAAAGTTCACGGTGTCGCCCGAAGATGCAAATCCGTCGAGCATGCATTCGGCGAGATTGTTCTCCAATAAACCTCGCACGCATCGACGCATTGGTCGGGCGCCAAAGCGAGGCGAAAAACCATTGGAGTACAAAAGTGATTTGAATGAATCGGTGAAATCGAGCGTGATCCCACGAGCGAGCGCACGCTTGGAAACCGATGCGAGCATGAGATCCGCGATGGCGCTGACCTCGGGTCGTTCCAGCGGTCTGAAGATGATAATTTCATCGAGGCGGTTCAAAAACTCAGGACGGTACTCCTTGCCCAACTCTCGCTTGACTTGCGTTTGAAGTTTTTTGTACTTTTCCTCATCTTCGCCTTCGCCGCTCATGGATTCTAAGATCTCACGACTGCCAATGTTACTTGTCATGACGAGCATGGCGTTCGTGAAATCCACCGTTCTACCTTTGCTATCGGTCAAGCGACCGTCTTCCAAGACTTGGAGCAAAATGTTAAAGACGTCTGGGTGCGCCTTTTCAATTTCGTCCAACAACACGAGCGAGTGCGGGTTCGTGCGCACAGCCTCCGTGAGCTGTCCACCCTCACCAAATCCAATGTATCCAGGCGGCGGACCGATCAATCTACTCACCGAATGCGATTCCATGTATTCGCTCATGTCTATGCGCACCATCGCCTTTTCGGCGCCGAAGTATGTCTGGGCCACCGCCTTGGCGAGTTCAGTCTTACCAACGCCCGTGGGACCACTAAATATAATGCTCGCCACCGGTTTCGACGCATCTGCCAGCCCAGCCCGCGCGCGGCGAATGGCTTGTGAGATCGAACGCACGGCTTCGACTTGGCCGATGACGCGCTTGCCGAGCTCTTGTTCAAAGTTCATCAACGAAAGCGACTCATCTGCGCTCAACTGTTGCACGGGCACGCCCGTCCACTGCGCCACGACTTCGGTGATGTGACTCTCGTCAACCAACGTACTATCACCGGGCGTGAGTTGCACCAAAGCGCCGGCTTCATCGATGACATCGATAGCTTTGTCTGGTAAGAATCTGTCGTTGATGTATCGCGTGGAGAGCGAGACGGCGGCGCGCAACGCCTCGTCGGTGAAGGACACGCCGTGGTGCTCTTGGTAAGTGTCCTTCAAACCGCGCAAAATTGTGAGCGTTTGCTCTGGACTGGGTTCGATGACGCGCACGGGTTGGAATCTACGTTCCAAAGCCGCATCCTTTTCGATGTGTTTCCTGTACTCGTCAATCGTCGTCGCCCCGATGCACTGCAACTCGCCTCTTGCGAGCGCGGGCTTCATCAAGTTACCGGCATCCATACCACCATCTTCTCCGGTACCACCGGCGCCAACGAGCATGTGAATCTCATCGACGAATAAAATAATATCTCCCGCTTGTTTAACCTCCTCCATGACATTCTTCATCTTTTCCTCGAACTCGCCGCGGTATTTCGTGTCGGCGAGCAGTAGACCAATTTGCCAGCTCACGACGCGTTTTTCCTTCAAGCTCTCGGGAACGTCGCCTTTAGCGATCATCATCGCTAAACCTTCGGCGATGGCCGTCTTCCCAACCCCGGGTTCGCCCACCAAACACGGATTCGACTTGCGTCGTCGCACCAAAATCCGCATCACTCGCGTCACCTCTTCGTCCCGGCCGAGCACTGGATCTAACTTACCCTCGCGCGCCTCCGCCGTCAAATCGATAGAGCAATCCGCCAACGTCTGCTTCTTCGTGTTCCGCGTCTTCTTACCCGCCCCCACGAGTTCTCGCTCATTCGCTCCAGTGATCTCCTTCCTGAGCACCTTCAAATCGCACCCCTCCAGCGCCGCCATCGTCGCGCGCGCCCCGCTCGCCGGTTCGTCAATCATCGCGAGCGCGAGCTCCTTGCTCCCAACCTCGCTCCCACTCGCACTCGCGCGTTCAAAAACCTTTTTCAGCTCATCGCTAAGCGCCAGCAACCCCTCGGCGCTCGGTTTATTAAACGGATTCATCAGTTCCAGTTCGCTCACCCCCGCGCGTTCGCCGAGCGCGCGTCGCGTCGCCTCCTCCGTCACCCCGTGCTTGTGCAATGCCTTGCTCGTCCGATCGCGATTCCGCGTCAGCGCGAGCAGGACGTGTTCAGAACCGCATTCAGCGCTTCGAAATTTCTTCGCGAGGTCCATCGCGTCCTTGACGGCGACGACGGCGTCGCCGTCGAATGTTTCAAAGAATCCACACCGCGTCACTTTTCGCGGTCTCGACGCCTTCGCGACGCCACGCGCGCTCGTTTTCGCGCGAGACTCGCGCAGGGCGTCGAAGAACGACCCACCGCGCGATCGGCGCGCCGTGCGCGCGTCGAGCGCGGCGCATCGCATCGCGCCGCGCGTGGTTTTATGACGCAAGTCGACGTCACGACTGCGGTGCGCGACACATCGCGCCTTCACGCGCGCGCGACGCATGCGACGCCCCACGTGCGCGGTCGACATCGATGCCGATGGCGTCGGCGTGCTCACGCTGTCGCGCCCGCACCGCGCGAACGCGCTGAACGAAGAAATGTGGACCGACTTTGCCGAGTGTGTGAAGTTTGTGGGACAGTCGAACGCGCGATGCGTCGTCGTGCGCGGCGATGGTCGGCACTTCTGCGCCGGCATCGACGTCGCGGATGAGGCGACGTTGAAATCGACCCTCGGCGACGTCGGCGACGTCGGCGCGGCGACGTGCGAGGGACGCCGGCGGGAGAGTTTGTTGAGGAATATTAAGAGGTTGCAAGACGCGTTCACGGCGCTCGAGCGGGACGTGGAGTGTCCGACGATCGCGTGCGTGCGAGGGGCGTGCTACGGAGCGGGGGTAGATATGATCACGGCGTGTGATTTGAGGGTGTGCTGCGGGAAATCGGCGCGGTTTTGCGTCAAGGAGGTGGATTTGGGAATCACCGCCGACGTCGGCACGCTTCAGCGCTTGCCGTCGATTATTGGCTTCGGTAGGGCGGTGGAACTGGCGATGACCGCCAGGGAGATGGACGCGAAAGAGGCGCTCGCGATTGGATTGGTGAGCGAGATTTGTGACGACGTTGAAGCACGCGCGATGGCTCTCGCGAAAATGTTGGCGAAGAAGTCGCCTCTCGCGCTTAGAGGCACGAAACGAACACTCCTGCGGCAGCGCGACGACCCAAACGTCGCGCGCGGGCTCGACTACGTCGCAACGCACAACGCTGCCACGCTGATGAGCAACGATTTAAACGAAAGTTTGCGCGCTAGATTCGAGAAACGCGAACCGATATTCGCTAAGCTCTAGCTGTTGTACAACAAATTCGCTAGTCAGTTCAAGTATTCGAGTCGCTAATCGAGACGCTCGCCTCGTCCTTCAACCGCCCCTCGCACGGGCGTCAGCAATCCATTCGCGCTCAAACTAATTGTCGCTGGGTCCCGCACCAAGTCGAACGCCAACAACTCTAAATCGTCGTCCACATAGCATTTGCCGTCTGCCCGTGTCTCGAGCGAAGACCAACTCCTCGTCGACGCGCCGACAAGTCCCCCTCCCTCGTAAATCTCCCGTATCGCCCGCCCGCTCTCCGTATCCAAGATCTTGACGTATCCCATCAGCGTCCTATCCCCATCGCACCAATACACATCCACGACTCGACAGCACGCGCGCGTCTCGTCGTCGGCGTCCCGGAACTCGGCCTCGTTCGTAGCCGCCGGGTGTTCCAACTTCCCGTACGCTCGACCGCGCCGCACGCGCGCCGCGACGTACGCAGCGACTTCCCTGTGCAGTATGGGTTTCGGATACACCCGGTCGTTGCGATTCACGCGATCGCACCGCGCGAGAACGCCGTGTAAATACAGCTCGCCTTTGTTGTTTCCCAACGACCGCGCGAGCGCGTCGACGCGCGATCGGCGCTCGATCTCGGCCTCGTCCGCGAGCGCGCGCTCGACGGTGTGCACGGACACGCACACGCCCATCGCGCGCCGAGGTTCGGCGTCGAACGCGCGACTTCGCGCGTCGCCGTCTGCGGATAAAGCGCGCGCGTCCCGCTCTGCGCGGGACAACCCGACGTCTCGGCGCGAGCCTCGTCGCGAGGCGTGCGATCGCGCGCGACTGAAGAGTGCTCGCGCGCCGTCCTCGGGGCGTCGCGCGCGATGTCCTCGCTCGAGGCGATTCGCTACGCGCGCGGAAACCTCGAGCTGCTCGATCAGCTCGCGCTGCCGCTGGAGACGAAATACATCGACGTGCGCGACTGCGACGCGTGCTGGCGATGCATCAAAGATATGAACGTGCGAGGAGCGCCGGCGATCGCGATCGCAGCGGCGCTGGCGCTGGCGGTGGAGCTAGAGGCGAAGCGAGGGACGCTGACGACGTGCGAGGCGGCGGAGGCGTTCGTGCGCGAGCGGTTTGATCACATGTACACGTCGAGACCGACGGCGGTGAACTTGGGGGAGGCGAAAAATAGGATACAAGCACTCGCAAAGCGATTGAGTGAAAGCGGAGACGTGTCAGGGATGATTGAAGGGGTGATTGAAGGATGCGAGGCGATGCACGCCGAGGACGTGGCGTCGTGCAGAGCCATCGGAGACAAGGGTGCTGCGGCGCTGTTGCGCGCGTGCGGCGCTAAAGATGGAGAAAAGATCAAAGTGATGACGTGCTGTAACACTGGATCGCTCGCGACGGCGGGCTACGGTACTGCGTTGGGGGTGATTCGTGCTCTTTGGGAGTCGGGGCGACTCGAGCGGGCGTATTGCTTGGAGACGCGGCCGTACAATCAAGGGTCGAGGTTGACCGCGTACGAGCTGGTGTACGAAAAAATTCCAGGGACGTTGATTTGTGATAATATGGCGGCGGCGCTCATGGCACGAGGAGACGTGGACGCGATCGTCGTGGGTGCGGATAGAGTCGCCGCAAACGGCGACTTTGCTAACAAAATCGGCACCTATTCGCTCGCGGTGAACGCGAAGCATCACGGAGTGCCCATGTTCACCGCAGCACCGGTGACGACGTTAGATCCCGAGACGGCGACTGGGGCAGATATTCACATCGAAGAACGACCGGGCGAAGAAGTGACGCACTCGCTCGGTAAGCGTGTGGCGGCGGAAGGAATAGACGTGTGGAACCCATCCTTCGACGTGACCCCTGCGGCGCTCCTCGCGGGTGTCATCACGGAGCACGGTGTGATTGAAAAGAACGCCAGTGGATTGTTTCCCGTTGCAGACTTCGTAGCTCAAGCAAAGGGAGGTACATTGACGGTCGCAAAGCCGAGCGGTCCACCGGGATTCATCGCACTTAATTGCGAAACCGTACTCGATTACGCAGCGTCAAAGGAAAACGTTGCCAAAGTTTTGGGAGGCGCCTCGACGCGCGCGTCGTGGTCGGCGAAAGAAATCGGTGACGGTAACATCAACTTTGTCTACATCGTCACCGGTGCGTCTGCAAATAAATCCGTCATCGTGAAGCAAGGTTTGCCATTCGTACGCTGTGTTGGCGAAAGTTGGCCCCTCACGCAGGAGCGCGTTCGATATGAAGCCGAGGCGCTCATTCAAGCGCACAAATTTTGCCCCGAGCACGTCCCGGAAGTGTACGTGTACGACGCTACGATGGCAACTATCGTCATGCGATACCTAGAACCACCGCACATCATCCTCCGAGGCGGTATTATTGAAGGTAAAGTGTACCCAAAGTTGGCCGAACACGTCGGCGAATACTTGGCGACGACACTCTACAAGTCGTCCGCGTTGGCCGTCGGCGGTGCCGAACTTCGACGCGCACGTCAAGCTTTCGGGCAAAACGAGGATATGTGCGAGCTCACTGAACAAGTCATCTTCACCGAACCGTACGGTAAGGCTGATAACAATCATTGGACGACGCCACAGCTCGACGACATCGTCGGCGAGATTCAATCCGACGCCGCACTCAAGCGCGCCATCAACGCGCTGAAGGAAAAATTTATGACTGAAGCGCAAGCGCTGCTGCACGGCGACTTGCACACCGGCTCTTTGATGTGCACGGAGACGACAACATTCGCGATCGACAACGAGTTCGCGTTTTATGGGCCGATGGGATTCGACATTGGCGCATTTTTAGCAAACCTACTGTTAGCCTACTTCTCTCAAAACGGTTGGGCGAAGTGCAACGGAGAAGATCGCGGCGCACAACGCGACTGGCTCTTGAGCGCTTTTGCGTCTACGTGGGGTATATTCGAAAAACGTTTCTTAGAACAGTGGAACGAACAAGGAGTGCGCGACGACTGTGGTGGTTTGTCGCCCGCAATTTTGTACGGTAAAGATGTGAAGAGCGGCGCGAGCGCTCTCGAGGAACATCAACGCACGTTCATGCGAAAGATATGGGCCGATACTCTCGGTTTCGCGGGTGCTAAAATGATTCGTCGCATCATCGGCATCGCGCACGTCGCTGATTTGGATAAGATACCAGACGCCAACGTACGCGCCCAGTGCGAACGCGCGGCGTTAAAGTGCGGTCGCGAGCTCATGCTCAACGCGACGACGCTCACGCCCGAGTCGATCGTCGACGTCGTCAAAAGCTGCGAGTAGTCGCGAGTTGGCTTATATTAGTGCAGTATAAATACAACAACTACAACGAAATAACAACACGCGCGCGTATGCTTTCTATACATGACTACCTCGTCTTGCGTTTGTCCAACCACTTTGTGGCCGACGACTTCGTAGACGATCGCGCATCTTCGCGGCGCACATCCTTTGCCTCGACTTTTGGCCCGTAAGGGATGTGTGATCGAGTGATTTGCATCAAACCAAAAGCAGAAATCGGCATGAATGAGATTTTTCCTCGATCACGTGTCGCCGCATCCGCGAACTCCGCCTCAATCTGTCTATATATTTGATCTCGCGTTTTGGGATTGCCCGCGTTGACAAAGTCAATCACGATGATTCCCGAAATATTCCTCCGCCTAATTTCCGCCGCTGCGGTGCGAGCAGCCATGACATTGATTTCCGCCACACTCATACGGCTCGAGCCGGTGTTTACATCGATCGCTGTCAGCGCTTCTGTGGATTGAATCACGAGCTGCGCCGACTGCGTATCTGGAATCGTCACGCGTTCGCTAAACGTCCTCGCGCGTCGGATCAAGTTTTGCATTTTCACTTGAGACCCCACGCGGACGACGGTTTGCATTTCTTCGGTATCCGCGCGCAGCGTCGACACGCTCTTTGTGATTTCTTCAAGTTCTTCCGGCTTGCTGTCGTTCGGCATGACGATGCTGTGAATGTTCGTGCTCGCGAGCTCGCGAAGAACCATTCCTTTGAAATTTGTGTTGTCGCGCCACAATAATCGCGGCACCAAAGGCTGCTGCCGCTTCCGCGACTTCGTGACGGATTTCGCAGCACTGATGCACATAGACTTCCACCGACGCGTGAGTTCGCTTACCTCGCGCGTGACCACGTCCGGAGGCGCGCTCGCGCTCGCGGAGCGCATGATGAGATGCGCGCCGCCGCCGTGAAACCCGGTGAAAAGAGGCGCTTCATTCTTATCTTTTATCTTCTCGAGGCCATATCGCCACGTTTGCTTCAAAGTATTCTCGCCCCACTGCGCGAGCGAGTCGCGCGTCACGACGCTCAATTTCTTACTGGCGTGCGCGCTTACCCCATTCGCCGTGCCTTTGAAAACCGTAAACCGTCCGGTGAGGCTCGGCTCCGCCGTCGCGATCGCGCCTTTGTGTTCCCGTGAATCTCGAATGATTTCAAGAATCACGGCATCGCCGATGTTATACATTCCAAAGGCTTGCTTACCAGCGCGCGCAAGCTGGTCGTTCATATCCGAATGCATCATGGAGCTGATGAGCTTCATCTCGACGTCTTCGTCTTCATCCGGTAGAGACACTTCCGACGCCTCGATGACGACTTTGTCGCTCTCTTGGCCTTTCCACCAAGCCGCCGGCTGTGACAGACCGTCGCGCAGTAACACCGTCTTTGTAAACTTGCCATTCTTCGTCGCCACGCCGACGAGCAGTGATTTCATGTTCGGCACCTTGCTCACCACCGTACCGAGATAGACGTCGCCGACGCGCATCGCTTGGTCGCCTTCTTCTTCGTCGCGAACGTTTTCCAAAATCTCCACCACCTCACCGTCCTCCGTCAGAACCGCGCAGTCGTCGCTCGGGAACCAAATCTCCGTCTTCACGTTCCGATCGTCTCTCGCGCGCAGAGACTTGCTCGCACCGCCGGTGTAGTACTGAAGCACTTGTTTCAGCGCCGGTTCGTTCATGCGAAACGTATCCGTCAGAGACGTAAACTCTCGCTTCTCTTCGGTCCACACGTCGACAACCTCCACCATGAACGCGTAGCTCGGAAGCGTTAGCGCGCTCGTCCCACTTCTCCACACGTAGGTCGGCCCCGTGCTCTCGGCGACGTCGTCAATCACCGCGAAATTATACTCGCACACCACGCACTCCTCGCCGACCACGCGACTCGTCGGCACCTCCAAACAAACCGTCGCGCTCCACCAATCGTTCCCTTCGGGCGCGCACCGAATCGACCCTCCCAGCACTCGCCACGTCCCGAGCTCGGCCGTCGACCCGACGAGCACGACGCGCTGCCCGAACCGCGTTCGTTTCCGCACTCGAAACGTCGTCACGCATCGTCCCGGCGTCCCGATCAGCGCGAACGCCCCTCCGTCCCCCCTCGCGAGCCCTGGCCCGCTCCCCGACGTCGACGTCATTCTCGCCCCCTC
>Ga0222719_10003281_pt1 | contig 14433 bp, 9 predicted proteins | sample C33_34DmetaG_FD_165039 | JGI IMG/M metagenome (GOLD analysis project Ga0222719, IMG submission 165039) | Estuarine water microbial communities from San Francisco Bay, California, United States - C33_34D | ecosystem: Environmental > Aquatic > Marine > Unclassified | place: USA: California...
TGCTGGCAAGCGTGCTTCTGTTCATCGGCGTGACCCAGATCTGGAATGCATTAGTGCAGTAGTCGATTGCTGCCGTAATCGATTGACCTCCGTATACTTCGCTAGCTAACTCCGCTACATTAGAAGTTCATTCACAGCATCGAGTTTCGTGCGGAATCAGGAAATGGAAAAGGACTCGCAGTCTGACAAACACGCTGAGCCGGATGTGATTACCCCCCGAATTCTCCCCCACCAGGCCGCCGCAGGCCGCGAGTTGAGTCGAGCAAGAACCCGTTTGCTGGTGTGTTTATGGACTCTGCCTGTCTACATGATTGCGATATGGGTACTGCTGAATAATCGTCGTGAAATCGATGCAATCATGTTTATCTACATGGGTGTGTGGGCAGGCTTTGCGATTGATATGGCGCGACGTCGCTGTCCAATCTGCAAGCAACAGTTTTACGTCAAGAATATCTTGATGAGTCTGCGGGCGCGCCGCTGTGTCCACTGTGGTTTTGATTCACGCAGCGTGGCTTTGCCCGCTTCGGAAGATCAAATCACGCTTTAGCTGAAAGCAGTTTCCACAACTCCACTACGCGGGGTGGTTGCCCGGTCCGCAACACGCCCTGCTTAAACACCTTACCCGACAGCCATAACACCAGCAGGATGCTGGCAACAAGCAGTATGGTGGTGCCGACTACGTCGAAAAGGGGTGGGTCTGCTGCTGCGCGATTCATCATCAGATAGGGAGTGAACAGGGGGAACCAGGACATCGTTCTGACAATCGTATTATTCGGATCCATTACAACGAATGCCATCATGGCGATTGGAATTATCTGAATCACAATCATGGGCGTCATGAGTGCCTGCGCTTCTTTCAGTGTGTTGCAGAGGCTACCTATAGCCAGAAATACGCCAGAGTAAAGTGCGTAGCCGGCAAAGTAATAGAACACAAACCAGGGGATCAGATCTGAACCCAGGATCACCTCCAGTACCTGAGTAATCAGTTCGGTTTGGGCAGTGCTGTACAACGAGATAAACACAAAGAAGGACAGCAACCAGGTTCCTATTGTGGTCAGACCTGCCATGCCGATGCCCACTAACTTCCCCATCATCAACTCGTCTGCAGTGACCGACGCCAGCAAGACCTCGATGATGCGATTGGATTTTTCCTCAATGGTGTTACTGAGCAAGTACTGCACATTTTGCATCAAGGAAATAAACATCAGGTAAACAAAGCCAATGGGTGCGAACTGACGGAAGGTGTCGGCGACGCTCACCATCTCTTCACCTGCAGCGGCGCTCGGGTCGAGTTGGCTGATTGGCATGCGCGTGCGCTGGACGTTTCGTACCAGTTCGGTGTTGACTCCAAGGTTCGCATATTCGGATTCCCGAATCTCGGCATTGATACTGCGAATAATGGCATCGGGCAAGCGTGAGTCGGTCAGGTTTCGTGCCCAATACTGCACGCCGCGGTTGGTTCCTGGTGCGGCAGGCATCGCGCCTGGTCGTGCAATATCGCCGTCGATATTTTCCGGAATCAGGATCAGCGCGAACAGGCTGCCCGATTCGCTGCCCAAGCTGATTTCCTGTTCGTCGGTGAGATAGGGGCGCAGTGCGGTGACTATCTCTTCAGGCGTAGCCTTAGCATCGACGTCTGCTGGCAGATCGACGGCAATAAACTGCGGCCCGGGTTGTTCAAACGGTTCGATATCATCACGTAGATAGGGGCTAGCCATTGCCACGGCATAATCGAGGCCGCCATTTTCCAGCCACTGGTCCAGCGCGGCGACCTCGTCTGCATCGACATCATCAACTAACTGGTCTGCGGCGTTACTGGCGTTGGCGGCAGTGAGCTCGAGATCGGTCTTTTTGCGATTCTCCATCAGGTAATTTACAAATTCCTGCAGGATTCGGCGCTGATGTTCCCGTTCAATAGCGACGGCTACGGCGTCTTCATACTGCCCTGACTGATCGATGAGAATGAAATAACGACTGGGGGTGGCGTTGGACAGCGCACTCTGGAGAAAGTACATGCCAATGAAAATCAACGGAATAATCAGAATGGTGACCCAGAATCCCTTGGTGCGGACATTCTCCATATACTCGCGCCAGGCAATCAGACGAATCATGTTCATCGTGCGCTGTGCTCCCTGGCTTCGTCCCCGACCAGATGCACAAATACGTCGTGCAGGCTGGGTTCACTAAATTCAAATCGATTCAGGCTGATACCGGCCTCAAAGCAGTGGCGCAAAACGTCCTGCGGATTCACGTCTTCTCCAATCTCAACCAGCCATTCTGTTGCGGCATCCTGCGCTGAATTTTGCTCAGCCGGTTTTACCGAAATCACGCCATCAAGTTGCTCGATGGTTTGGGTGTCTCCAGAAGTTTCCAATATGACGCGTCGTGGGATACCGGCCTTGGCTTCTGTGAGAGTGCCATCGAAGATTTTTTTACCGCCGGAAATCAAGAGGATATGGTCACAAAGACGTTCGGCATGCTGCATGACATGGGTGGAGAAAATTATGGTCTGGCCGTTATCGGCCATGTCTTTTATCAATTCTTCCAACACAGTTTGGTTGACCGGGTCCAGGCCTGAGAACGGCTCGTCCAGTATCACCAGTTCGGGTTCGTGGGCTACAGCAGCCAGAACCTGAACCTTTTGCCCCATTCCCTTTGACAGAGACTCTACCTTGGCCTCCCCAAAATCTTTAAGGCCATACTTTTCCAGCAACTCCCAGGCCCTGGTTTTCGCTGTCTGTTTATCCATGCCTTTGAGCATGGCGAAATACTGTATAACGGCCCATACCTTCATTTTCTTGTAGAGACCTTTCTCTTCTGGCAAGTAGCCGATGCGGTTACGCACTTTCAGAGCGGAGTCAGTACTTAGGACAGAGATGGAACCACTGCTGGGTTTGATGATCTCCAGAATCATGCGGATGGTTGTGGTTTTGCCGGCACCATTGGGGCCGAGAAAACCATAGATCGAACCCCGAGGGATGCTGAGACTCACATCGTCGACTGCTCTGAACTGGCCAAAGTTTTTGACGATGTGCGTAAGGTTGAGGACTGGCTCATTCATTACGGCAAAATTTGGGGCTTGGTGATGAGACACATCTGAAGTATCGCAGAATTCTGAAACTTCAGATACTGACCAATTTCACTGTCAGGAAATTAATGGAAACGCGATCAACTGCTAGTGCCGACTGGCGCGCGAGCGAGGCTTTGAGTGAAAAAACAAACGCTAGCCAAGGAAAGCGTCAATTTTTTCTGCCACCTTGCGACCTTCATCGATGGCTCGCACCACTAAAGACTGGCCTCTGCGGCAGTCACCTGCGGCAAACACCTTGGGGTGAGAGGTCTGAAACTCTTCATATTCCGCCTTGTAGTTGGAACGCTGGTCAAGTTCGAGGCTAAGGCCTTCACTGACGTAGTGTTCCGGGCCAAGAAAGCCCATCGACAGGAGTATCAGGTCGGCTTCCCAAAATTGCGTGGTGCCAGGTATCTCTTGAAAGTTCTTATCCACTTCAACGGTATTAATACCAAGAAGGTTGCCGTCATCATCACGGACAAATTCCTTGCCGGAGATTGAGTAAACTCGGGGGTCATCCCCAAATTTTGCGGCCGCCTCTTCATGGCCGTAATCAACACGGAATATCAAAGGCCAGGTTGGCCACGGGTTGTTATCAGAGCGATCGACCGGTGGCCTGGGCATGATTTCGAAATTGACCAGTGATTTGCAGCCATGACGTAGTGATGTGCCAATGCAATCGGTGCCGGTATCACCACCGCCGATCACTATCACGTGTTTGTCTTTGGCACTGATATAGTTGCCGTCTTCCAATTCGGAATCTAACAGGCTTTTGGTGTTTTGTAGTAGAAACTCCATGGCGAAATGCACGCCCTTGCCTTCACGGTGATCGATCTTAAGATCGCGTGGTGTTGTGGCGCCGGTCGCTAACAGGACCGCATGATTGTCAGCAAGCAGCTGGTCCATGCTGACAGCGTTGTCGCCGGAACCACCCACGTCTGCACTGGCGACGAATTCTATGCCTTCTTCTCGCAGCAGATTAACGCGCCGATCGACTACGTCTTTCTCCAGCTTCATATTTGGTATGCCGTACATCAGCAGGCCGCCGATGCGATCGTCACGCTCATATACCGTGACTGTGTGACCCGCGTGATTGAGTTGGGCCGCTGCCGCCAGACCTGCGGGGCCGGAACCGATAACAGCCACTTTTTTATCGCTGCGTACAGAGGGAGGGTTGGGCACAACCCAACCTTCTTCGAATCCCCGATCGGCAATGGCGCACTCTATGTTCTTGATGGTGACAGGCGGTTCGTGAATGCCCAAAACGCAGGCTCCCTCGCAGGGAGCGGGACAAACTCTGCCGGTGAATTCAGGAAAGTTGTTGGTTTTATGCAGTCGGTCGAGGGCTTCTTTCCAACGGTTGTTGTAAACCAGGTCGTTCCATTCAGGAATCAGGTTATAGACCGGGCAACCTTCGCCTGACTGACAGAAAGGCACGCCACAGTCCATGCATCGAGCACCCTGCGTAGCAAGATGCTCATCATGGTGGTCGGTATAAATTTCCTTGTAGTCGACCAGGCGCTCCATCGCATTGCGATAGGGTTCCGTTTCCCGGTCGAACTCTTTAAATCCTGTTGGCTTACCCATTAATTCCTCTATTCCCTATACCAGAGGTTTTGGCCACTAAACCCAAATTCTTCCAATCAAGCTGCGGTTGCTGCAGCGCGTTCTGCGAGCACTCGCTTGTAGTCGGTTGGCATGACTTTGACAAACTTGCCGATGCTTTCTTCCCAGTGCTCCAGGATGCTTTTGGCGACTGGAGAATCGGTATAGTCCGCGTGCGTTTGAATCAGTTGTTTTAGCTCCAGTATATCTGCTGCAGCAGAAACCGGTTCCAATTCGAATGTTTCAGTATTACACGACTTCTTGAAGTCGCCAGCTTCATTCCAGACATAGGCAACGCCGCCACTCATGCCGGCACCAAAATTGCGGCCGGTCTTACCCAGCACAACAACCCGACCGCCTGTCATATATTCGCAACCGTGATCGCCGATGCCTTCCACCACGGCACTGGCCCCGGAGTTACGCACGGCGAACCGCTCAGCGGCAATACCTCGGATGTAGGCTTCGCTGCCAGTGGCACCATATAAAATTACGTTGCCTGCGATGATATTTTCTTCGGCTTTGAAGGAGCTTTGTTTCGGTGGATAGAGAACAATCTTGCCACCTGACAAGCCCTTACCCAGATAGTCGTTGGCGTCGCCCTCGACGGTAATAGTGATACCCCTAGCTAGCCATGCGCCGAGGCTCTGTCCGGCAGAGCCATTCAACTTAATATTAATCGTATCCTCAGGCAGCATGTCGGCGCCGTAGCGTTTGCAGACTTCGTTGGACAACATGGTGCCGACAACCCGATTAATATTGATGATCTCGTGCTCAATGTGAACAGTCTCGCCACTTTCCAGTGCTGGCTGCGCCAGTCGAATTAATTCGTTATCCAGTGCCTTCTCTAGGCCATGGTCCTGCTCCTGGGTGCGGTAAAACTCGGTGTTGTCGAAGATAACCTGGGCAGGTTCAAGAATTCTACTGAGATCCAGCCCATTCGCCTTCCAGTGGTCCACTGCCTTATCTGTATCCAGCAGGTCGACGCGACCGATCATTTCATTGACGGTTCGCATGCCGAGCGCTGCCATTATGCTGCGCATTTCTTCTGCCACCATGAACATGTAGTTCACCACGTGCTCAGGTTTGCCTTTGAACTTCTTGCGCAATTCTGGATCCTGGGTGGCAATGCCAACAGGGCAGGTGTTGAGATGACACTTACGCATCATGATGCAGCCAAGAGTGATCAGCGGTGCGGTGGAAAAGCCGTACTCTTCTGCACCCAGTAAGGTCGCGATTGCAATATCCCGCCCGGTCTTTAGCTGACCATCGGTCTGCAGGGTCACGCGGGAACGCAAATTATTCATCACCAGGGTCTGGTGGGTTTCGGCCACACCGAGTTCCCAGGGTAGACCCGCGTGTTTGATTGAAGTCAATGGCGATGCCCCGGTGCCACCGTCGTGTCCGGCGATGACCAGATGATCGGTCTTGGCTTTGGTTACACCTGCGGCAATGGTGCCGACACCAATTTCCGACACCAGCTTGACGCTGATGCGCGCTGCACGATTTGCGTTCTTGAGATCGTGAATCAGCTGTGCGATGTCTTCAATGGAGTAAATGTCGTGATGCGGTGGCGGGCTGATTAGTCCCACGCCTGGCGTGGAGTGACGAATGCGGGCAATCTGCTCGTCCACTTTGCCACCGGGAAGTTCTCCGCCTTCGCCAGGCTTGGCGCCCTGTGCAATCTTGATCTGCAGCTCGTCGGCATTGGTGAGATACCACGCGGTCACGCCAAAGCGACCCGAAGCAACTTGCTTAATCGCGGAGCGCTTGGAGTCACCGTTTGCCATGGGCAGGAAACGCGCCGGATCTTCGCCGCCTTCGCCGGTGTTGGACTTACCGCCAAGACGGTTCATGGCCACGGCCAGAGACTCGTGGCTTTCCTGGGAAATCGAACCGAAACTCATGGCGCCAGTAGCGAAGCGCTTGACGATTTCACTTGCTGGTTCAACTTCCTCGATCGGAATGGAAGAATTCACATCGGTGCGGAACTTCAATAGGCCACGCAAAGTGCACTGCTGGGTTGCTTCTTCATTCACATGGCGAGCAAATTCGGCGTAGGCCTCACTGCTGTTGTTGCGTGAAGCAAGCTGCAGGTTAAAGATCGTATTGGGGTTCCACATGTGGGCGTCACCGCCCGTGCGCCAGTGGAAGTCGCCTGGATTGTTGAGCACCGGAATGCGTTCTGAATCTTTCGCCGGATAGCCGAGACTGTGTCGGCGCCGACTCTCCTCGATCAAGACGTCGAAGTTTACCCCCTGCACGCGGCTGGCTGTGCCTGCAAAACACTTGTCGATAATCTCTTCGGCCAGTCCAACGGCCTCGAAGATTTGTGCACCCTTATATGACTGCAGGGTAGAGATGCCCATCTTCGCCATGACCTTCATCATGCCTTTGGCGACCCCTTTCTTATAGCCGGCCACGAGGTCGTCTTCGGTGGGGTACTTGTCTCCCAACAGACCTTCTTTGTTGGCCTGCCACAGCGCTTCGAAGGCCAGGTAGGGATTGATAGCGTCGGCGCCGAATCCGGTGAGCAGACAATGATGGTGCACTTCTCTGGCTTCACCGGTTTCGACGGCGATGCCTATCTGAGTGCGCTGTTCTTTCTTGACCAGGTGATGATGCACAGCACCGGTTGCAACCAGAGCGCTCAGAGGAATGCGATGCTGAGAAGTATTTCGATCGGACAGGATAATGAACGCATAGCCATCGCTAATGGCCTGGGTGGCTTCCGCATAAATGCGTTCGATCGCATTCATGAAGCCGTTGCCCTCGCCGGCCTCGAAAGTAATATCGATCACCTGAGAGCGCATGCCTTGATGGTCGATATTTTTTAAATCCACAAGCTGGCGATTAGACAGGATCGGATGTTCCAGGCTCAGGCGGTGGGCTTGTTCCGGCGTTGTTTCCAGCAAATTACCCTCAGGCCCGATGAAGCACCGCAGTGACATCACAACTTCTTCACGAATCGAATCGATTGGTGGATTAGTTACCTGGGCAAACAACTGCTTGAAATAGTCATAGATCATGCGTGGTTTGTCAGAGAGACAAGCCAATGCCGAATCATTGCCCATTGAACCCAATGGGTCTCGAGCTTCGGTCACCAGGGGAATTAGCATGAACTGCATTGTCTCAGTGGTATAACCGAACGACTGCATGCGTTGCAGTGTGTTTTCGCTGTCTAGGGAATGCGCTTCCTCGGTGCCAGCGATATCGGCGAGCGTGACGCGTTGTTTGGCCAACCATTCGCCGTAAGGGCGTTTGCTGCTGATGATTTGTTTCACTTCTTCGTCAGGAATCAGGATGCCCTGGTCGAAATCGATCAGAAACATCTTGCCTGGCTGCAGGCGGCCCTTGAGTTTGACGTTGGCAGGGTCTACCTGCAGTACACCCACTTCCGAGGCCATGATGCACTTGTCATCATGGGTAATGTAGTAGCGGCTGGGGCGTAAACCATTTCGGTCCAATACTGCACCGATATACTTACCATCGGAAAACACAATGGAAGCAGGACCATCCCATGGTTCCATCAGTGCTGAGTGATATTCGTAAAAATCCTTCTTCTCCTGCGCCATATTGCGATCAGATTGCCAGGCCTCAGGAATCATCATCATGGTGGCTTCTGCCAGCGAGCGTCCACTCAGCAGCATGAATTCGAGCACTGCGTCAAAACTGCCGCTATCGGAGCAATCGGAATCGATGACCGGAAATACGCTTTCCAGTTTGTCGCCAAAGGCGTCAGTTGCCACTTTGCCTTGTCGGGCCACCATGGAATTTACATTGCCGCGCAGGGTGTTGATCTCGCCGTTGTGGCTCATGAAGCGATTGGGCTGAGCGCGATCCCAGGATGGGAAAGTGTTGGTGCTGAATCGAGAGTGCACCATGGCAAGGTGAGTTTCGAATGCCGGGTTAGTCAGATCTCTATAAAAGGGGAACAACTGACCGGGAGTCAGCATGCCCTTGTATACAATTACTTTGGTGGAAAGGCTGCAGGCATAAACCTGTTTGGCCTCTTTGAGTGATTCGTTGTTGCGCAGGCTGTGGGTGAAGCGTTTGCGAATAACGTAGAGGACTCGCTCGAAGGCGTCTCCAGCCAGACCGTCCTCTGCCGCGATAAAAAGTTGCGCGATGAATGGCTGCGCCATCAGGGCAGCGGGGCCAACATTCGCTCCCTTCGCATCTATTGGAACTTCGCGCCAACCGACCAACTGCTGCCCTTCTTCGGCGATGACGCCATTGATCGTGTCAATGCAGATCTCACGTTCGGTAGCGTCCTGCGGCAGGAATACAATGCCCACAGCATAGCTTCCGGCTGGGGGCAGGTCCTTGTTCAATTCATCTTTCGCGACCTTGTGAAAGAAGCTGTGTGGCAGTGCCATCAAAATACCGGCACCGTCACCAGTATTCGCCTCGAAGCCACAGCCACCGCGGTGATCCATGCGAGAATTGAGGTGGTAGGCGTCCAGCATAATTTGGTGGCTGGGCAGGCCCTTGATATTGGCGACAAAGCCCACGCCACATGAGTCTTTCTCACTGGCTGGGTCGTACAGCCCCTGCTTTGCAGGATAGCCAAACTTCAGTGGATACTGCTGATCACTCATGGGTTGAATTGTTTCTCCGGTCGCTAACCAATTCTTTTTTACTATCGCCTCTTTCCCGCCGAGGAGGCTGAGCCTCTCGGTTCGGTCATTTAGCGCTGCTGAGTTTAGCCTGATAAGAACTGAACGTAGTGAGTTTCAAATTCCCTAATCATGCCCGATTGAGAGCATTTAAAGCGGCCGATCAAAATACCATTCATGAAGAATATGTCAAGGCGCTGAGGAGTTTCCGCAGAATATTCGGTTTCCTTAAGTAGCTGTTTTTAAATGAGTTGTGTGCATATCTCTTGACATTAATTGCCAATATATTGTCAATAGGAGTGATGGCATTTGGCGGCATATTCTAGTCCTTGCATATGGTCAAGTTTAGAACTGACCTTGCTGATCTTAGTGGCGAGGGAGGGAGGCATTTCAGCATGGCCTCCATACAGAATTCCAGCAAGGCAGGAGCGAGGGAAATTCAAAGACCCTGACCAGCTTCAGAATCAGGTTAAATTCCACGGACAACGCAGGGTTTTTCAGGGCATGGAAATGCGCTGGAGTCGCCAAAAACTCTGGGCAAGAGACGGGTAGGCCAGCTTGATAAAAAGCAGGGGGTGATTTACTCTACTCGCTGCTCCTCTACTACAGACAAAGCTCAATTGCAAATGATTCTCATTTGCAAATAAGTACAGGCTCAAGCAGCTGGTCCGAGTAAATGAAGTATCAGAGACCAACAGGATAAAGATCCAAAAAAATAAGAATATTAGATAGCGACAAAGCGAAGCAGATTTCCCAATCCAATTTTTACGGAGGCGAATGTAAGCCGTGAACCCTAAAGTAACTCGTCGACGCTTCATCAAGGGGGTTGTTGCCTCTGGTGCTGCGGCCACAACCACAGGTATGTGGTATGCGGCCAATGGCCAGGACCGACCCAGTGGTGCAGTTGAGCGACTAATCAGAATTAATGTAAACGGCCAGATGCGCAGTGTTGATGTGGCACCCCAGGAAACCCTGGCTTCCACTCTGCGCTACAAGCTCGGCCTGACCGGTACCAAACTCGGCTGCAATCGCGGCGAATGCGGCGCCTGCACTGTATTAGTGGACGATGTGGCCACCTACGCGTGCTCGGTACTCACCCATTCCATGAAGAATGCGCGCATTGAGACTGTTGAAGGCCTGGAATCGCCTAATGGTGACCTCCACCCGGTTCAACAGGCATTCGTTGAAGAATTGTCTCCGCAATGCGGTTACTGCACACCGGGGCAAGTAATGTCTGCGGTTGCATTGCTCAGAGCAAACTCCAACCCAACGCGAGAGGAAGCACGACATGCCATGTCTGGCAATATTTGTCGCTGCGGCTCTTATGACTCATACCTCAACGGCGTCATGCGTGCCGTACAATTAGGATAATCATCATGGCTTATATGCATATCGGTAAAGACTTCGTGCCGCCTGATGTACCTGGTAAGGTCACTGGCCGCATCAAATACGCTGAAGATTACACCCGCGATGGTATGGTCTATTCGCGTTTACTCACGAGCCCCATCCCCCATGCTCGCGTACTGGATATCGATGCCTCAGAAGCGCTGGCAATGGACGGTGTCTTCGGCATTCTTACTGCAGATGACGTCTATCCAGACGGCGAGCCGCAAAGCACCGGTCTAAAAATACTGACCAATGAACCTACTCTGGTGGGTGAGCCAATCCTGGCGCTGGCCGCGATCGATGAGAAGACTGCAGAGACTGCAATCTCTCGCATTAACGTCACCTTTGAGCGTTTACCTTTCGTACTGGATCCGCTAGATAGTCTCGCCGAGGGCGGCCCCAATGGCTATCCGGGCGACAACAACACTTTCGTCTTCCGTCAGGGCTTTGCGACCGAGAAGTGGACCGAAGATCAGGTGGCCAGCTTCCGCGCCGGCAACGAGCCAACTGCTGAAGCGCAGCAGACCTGGTCACTGGGTGATCTGGAGGCTGGCTTTGCTGCGTCGGAGTTCGTCTATGAAACCACGTTCACGACAGCCGGTTATCCTCACCATTCCATGGAGCCACGCAGCGCCATGGCATATTGGGAAGATGGCAAGCTTTACCTGCATGGCACCTCACAGTCACTGACAGCACTTGCCGACGGTATGGCGCCAATCATTGGCGTGCCCAAGGAAGACATTGTCTTCATCAATGCGGCAACCGGTGGTGGCTTCGGTCAGCGCGCTCGTGCCGGCAGTATTCCCAGTATGGCGATTCCTGCCAAGCTGTCACAAAAGATCAACCGCCCAGTTATGATGCGGATAACCCGTGAAGAGGAATTCACTATTGGTGGCGCTCGTCAGGGTTTCCAGGGCTGGGTCAAGGTGGGCTTCAAGCCGGATGGCGTAATGTCAGCCTGCGACATTTACATTATTTCTGATAACGGTGGTAAGGGCGGCGGCGGCGACGCCTCGTCCGCAGCGGACTGTATCGATGTACTGTATCAGCCCGATGCTCTGCGATTTCGTGGCACCTCTATTGTGAGTAATACAGGTCATCGCGGCGCCCAGCGTGGCCCGGGTCAAAACCAGATTGCGCCAATCATCGCGCCGATTATGGACAAGGCCGCGGATGCTCTCGGTATCAGCAGGCTGGAAATACGTAAAATCAATGCACCACGCAACGGCGATGTCGCCGGACCGCGGCAAACCCCCTTCACTTCTGCTTACGTGCCAGAGTCCCTGGACATGGCGACACAGCAATTTGATTGGGAAGGACGTCAGTCTCGTCGCCGTCAGCGCAACGGCAGCAAGGTGATCGGCCTGGGCCTCGGCCAGGGATATCACAATGCTGGCCGCAGTGGTATGGATGGCATCGTTACTATGGGTACAGACGGACGCCTGAAGATCCATAACGGTGTCGGTAACCTTGGTACTTACTCCTACGCGTCGACCTCACGGGCGGCTGCGGAAGTGTTGAAGATGCCTTGGGAAAGCTGCGACATTTTAAATGTTCGCACTGACAACCACCTGCCGATCACGTCACCACAGGACGGCAGCAACTCCATTTTTACCAACACTCGCACCATGTTCGGTGCAGCAACCGACATGCTGAACAAGATGAAGGAAATTGCTGCGACTGATCTTGGAGGTGATCCTGCTGATTACGACGTCTCCAACGAGCGCGTCCATCAGATCGCTGATACGTCAGTTGGCTATAGCTACGCCGAAGTCGCACAGCGCGCTTTGGAATTAGGTGGTAAGTTCACCGGCGAAGCCGAATTGCCAGAAGAGTTGGCTGAGTGGACGCAGATTTCTGTATCCCGCCTCGCTGGCAGCGCTTTCATGGGCGTTTATCACGATCCGCGTCATGAAGGTAATCCTCCAGGCTTCACTGTGACCTGTTGCGAAATTGAATTGGATCTTGAGACAGGCAAGTACGACATCCTCGATATGGTCACCATCGCTGATTCCGGCACTATCGTGCATCCCCAGGGGATGAAGAATCAGCTGGTCGGTGGAGCAGTCTGGGGTATTGGACTGTCCGGCTACGAACGTCATCTCTACGATCCCCAAAACGGACTACCAGCGTCTACCGGTTACTGGCAGAGCAAGGTACCGACGTACCTGGATACACCAGTTAAGATTGGTACAGGTTGGGTAGATCTGCCGGATCCTGAAAATCCGGTCGGTGCGCGCGGAATTGGTGAGCCATCAATGGGAGCGGTTTCCGCTGCTTTGACAGCGGCCATCACGGACGCCCTGGATGGTCACCACTTTGCGGCAGCGCCGATTACCGCTGACATGATCCTTAACCACCTGGCAGGTACTGAAGAAAATGCAGTGCCGCTGGCCCAGAATAACTTCAGAGGTTGATATGGTAGCCACATCACATGACGTAATGCCTGATATTGAGCTTTATCAGCCTACTGATGAAGACAACGCCCTGGCATTGGCGAACACACTTGGCAGTGACGGCTGGATTCTAGCTGGCGGTCAAGATACTTTCGGATGGCTGAAGGACCGCAACAAGGCTCCCAGCGCCATGATCGAGCTGACCCAAATTGACGCCTGGAAAGGTATCAAGGAAACAGCCGACGGTGTTGAGATTGGCGCTGTTACTACGCTGACTGAAATTGCCAATAATCCAATTATTCAGGCCCGCTACGGCGTGCTGGCGCAGGCCGCCGGCATTGTCGCCAGCCCACAGATTCGCAACGTGGGTACCCTCGGCGGTAACCTGAATCAGGATGCACGCTGCTGGTATTACCGCCGCGGTCTCGATTGCTATCGAGCCGGTGGCAATATCTGCTACGCCGATTCTCCGGAAGGCTTGAATCGTGAACACGCGATTTTCGGCGCCAGCCGCTGTGTTGCAGTTAGTCCCTCGGACACTGCGCCGGCACTGGTGGCCCTCGACGCGACTATGGTGATTTCCAGTGAAAGTGGACAGCGCACAATGTCCGCGCAGGATTTCTTCATTGGCCCAGATCGGGACATCAGAAACATGACAGCGCTGGACGACGGTGAGATTCTTACCGCCGTCAGACTTCCTGGCGAATGGGCTGACGCTGAGTTCTATTTTGAGAAGGTCGCTGACCGGAACGTGTGGGACTTTGCATTAACCAGCGTTGCCGCAGTCATGAAAGTGTCAGGTGGCACAATTGAAGATGCTCGTATCGCATGTGGCGCTGTCGAGTGTGTGCCACGTCGATTGGAAAGTGTTGAAAGCGCGATTCGCGGTCAGCAGCGTTCTGAAGAATTGGGTGCACGTGCTGGCGAGATGGCTGTAGAAGGGGCGCGTCCTCTTAACTATAACAACTTTAAAGTGCCTTTGATGGCGAATCTGGTAGCACGAGCGGTCCGGGGTTAATCCCGGGATTGCCCGCCAATCTTCCCGCTTTTGATCAAACAATGTTTTTGTAAGCATTGCTCAAAAGCGGGTAGATACCAAACACGTGATGCAGTAGCGGGTATCGTAAAAGGATTAGCAAATTTCTGCGAAGCCACGAGCTCCAATCAATCTGCAAGCAGCAGGTTACAGCTGATCCTGAAATGTTAAAAACTGAAGCACGAAGTACACGTTGGGTTAGTAGAAAACAGCAAAGCCAAGCCTACTAAATTAGAAGCACGAAGCTTAGATCGGATTGGCAGACGAAAGCCGACCCAAAACACATTAAACAGAAGTGACAAAATAAAAAATTAAGAGGGTAGT
>Ga0222719_10003282_pt1 | contig 14430 bp, 15 predicted proteins | sample C33_34DmetaG_FD_165039 | JGI IMG/M metagenome (GOLD analysis project Ga0222719, IMG submission 165039) | Estuarine water microbial communities from San Francisco Bay, California, United States - C33_34D | ecosystem: Environmental > Aquatic > Marine > Unclassified | place: USA: California...
CGCTAGCGCGCTCCGTAACTACGCTGCCCGTTTCTTCGGTGCTGGTGCCACCACTCAGGGCATCATCGAGTACCCGAACAAGTTGACCGCTGAGCAAGCCAAGAACTTGCAAGAAGGTTTCGACGCACGTCACAAGGGTTGGAAGCGTTCACACCGCACCGGTATTCTCTCCGGCGGTGCCTCCTACAAACCCACCTCGGTTGGTAACGATCAGGCACAGTTTATTGACTCACGTCGCATGGCTGTCGAGGATGTTGCTAGGGCTTTCAATGTGCCACCGCATCTGCTCGGTCTTCCCGGCACAAACACTTACGCCTCTGTGGAGCAAAACAACCTGGCCTGGGTTATACACTGTCTGCGACCTATCGTGCAGAAACTTGAGTCGGCGTTCTCGCCCCTCATGGCACGTTACCCCGGCGGAGAGACCGCGTTCGTCAAGTTCAACCTTGACGGTTTGCTTCGCGCAGACATCAACTCCCGCATGACCGCCTACAGCACCGGTCTTCTGTCCGGCTTCCTCACCATCAACGATGTGCGACGCCTTGAAGACCTACAGAGCATTGATGACCCATCGGCTGACACGGTTAGGGTGCCCTTAGCTAACGTGAACGTTGCTGCTGCCACGTTGAAGGAAGAAACCGAGAAAGTGGATATGGCTCAGCGTCTTATCCAGGTTGGTTTTGATCCTGCGGATGTTTTGGACAAACTCGGTCTGCCTGCGATTGACCACACTGGTTTGCCGTCTGTGCAGTTGCAACCTACGGCGCAGATTGACCCGGAGGACCCTAACTCGGAGTACGTTGTCGAATAATGCCTATCTATAACAATCTGGTTACTTTGGGTACAGCCGCGCAAATGGTTGTGCCACCAAGGAACATGGGTCAGGAAGTGCATTTGCACAACATGACAAAAAGCTCGAACGAGTACATTCACGTTGGTGGCCCAGGTATTACCGTGAACAACAGTGTTCACATGGACCCAGGTGAGAGCATGGTAATTACTTTGGGGCCAGGGGATGATTTGTATGCGCTCTCAGACCCGTCTGGTTTAGAGTTGGGGATTTTGGCGGTGATTCAGGACTAATGCCTTATTACATTACTGATTCGGCTGAGGGTTGCTCGGGATGGGCGACTATCAAAGAGGATGGTGAAGTGATGGGTTGCCATAACACAAAGGATGACGCTATCGATCAGGCGCTTGCGATTGCCGCACAGGAAGATTCTGAGTTCTTAGGTGAACGTGCCATGCCGGGTACTTTGAAGCCTGGTGACTTTGTTTCTTGGAAAGATCACGGTGAAACCTATCAGGGACGTATTCGTGAGGTTGTTAGCGCTGGCACTGTTGACATCCCTGGTTCTGGTGTGCAGATTATGGGCACAGTGTTTGATCCTGCCGCGCTTGTGCAAATGTATGAGCAGGTGGACGGGCAGTGGACTGAGGCGTCAACCTTCTTGGGTTTGAAGTTTTCGCAACTCAGTGGTATCAGCGCACTCGTCGATGACGAGATGCCCGAGTTTGCTTTTGATGAGCCCCTACTTGACGATGCACCTGATTCTGTTGATGAGAACCGTGAAGTCAATTTGTCTGCACCCGCTTATATGAGAGCCGCAGCCCGTCAAGGTTTGAAATATCACGAAGAAGGCTACTCGGGTGACGGGCTTGTGGATAGGACTGTCAGAGAAGCCCGCGCAATGGCTGAAGGTAATGTGACTGCCGATAAGTGGGTTCGTATTGCTGCTTGGATTGCGCGACACATGGACGATCTTGACGCCCCTGATGCTTCGCCCGATAGCGAAGGGTATCCTTCTGCTGGTGTTGTAGCTCACTTGCTGTGGGGTTCCGGCCCGTCGAAACGCGCCGCGAGACGTGCGATGGAATATGCTGAGGGCGTCGTTGCTAGACTTGAAGAAGAGAATCGACAGCTTGTAAACGTGGAGGCTAAAGAGATGGCGAAGATTGAAACGCGAACCAACAGCACAAAGTTTGAGGTTCGTGAGCTTGATGGCGGGGGGATGACCTTCACCGGTTACGCTGCGGTTTTTGATGCACCATCTGAGCCACTGCCGTTCACCGAGCGTATCGCTCCCGGTGCTTTCAAGCGTTCGCTACAGTCCCGCAACGATGTGAAACTTCTGTGGAACCACGACTCCGGTACGGTACTTGGTTCAACACGAGCCGGAACTCTCCGCCTCGAAGAAGACAACGTTGGTTTGCGTGTCTCCGCTGATCTGCCTGACACTCAGGCCGGACGCGACGCCGCCTACCTCATCAAGCGTGGCGATGTTGACTCAATGAGCTTTGGCTTCTCCGTTCCCAAGGGTGGCGATGAATGGGTATCTGAAAACGAACGTGTCCTCAACTCGGTCCGTCTTTTCGAGACAAGCATTGTGGCGTTCCCCGCCTACACCCAAACGGCTGGCTCTACTGCTGTGCGCGGTTTGGACAAGATTGCTAAGCGTGCCAATGTGGATGCTGACGCGCTTGCTGACGCCATGTTGAAGATTGAATCTGGTATGGACTTGTCTGATGAAGAAGCAAGCCTTTTGACTCAGGTTGTTGACACGCTTTCCCCGAAGGCTGAAGAGCCTGTTGAGGAAACCAAGGATGACGAGATTGACCCGTCTATGCTTGAACTAAAGAAGAAGAAACTCGAACAACTCCTGAAGGGGATTTAGTTATGGCTAGTAAGGCTGAAATCAAGAAGGTTATTTTGGATGTTGCGGGCAATCCCGAGTCCGGTCCTGTCAAGCAACTTGCTGACGCTTGGGCTGATGCGATTGTCGCCATTGATGCTCCTGCGCCCGCGCCGAAGGTTGAGCGTGAGGACGTGGAACCGATCAAAGAAACCCGAATCTTTAAGGCCGCAGAGAAGCGGTAGCGGGTTTCCCCTCCCGTTCCCCCTTTCCGGGAGGGTCTTTTGTCCCCAAGTGTGATTACTGGGGTAAAATTAATGTATCGGTTGAGTGTTAGCACCACCGTGTGAAAGTCTGCGTCAGCGCGACTGTAATTGTAATCACACTATAAGGAGACAAAATTGTCTGAGTTCGTAAAGTCTCAGCAAGAACTCCGCGCAAACCTTACTGCTCAGATTCAGGAATCCCTGGACAACGCAGAAGAGCGTGGCGGTCTTGACCAGGAGACTCTAAACAAGGTGAACGCTCTTGAAGCTGACATCCGCGCCGCTGATGAGGCGATTGCTGTTGCACAGCGTCAGGAAGAGCGTAAGTCCGAGGCTGCTGAGGCTTCACGCGGTTATGTGCCCTCTGAAGAGGCTCGTAGCGAGGGTGACGTTCTTCGCGCCATTGGTATGGGAGAAATGCGTTCGCACACGTTCGAGAAGCGTGCGCTCGCAACCTCCAGCAACACTGTTCCTGTTTCGTTCTACGACCAGGTTTTCCAGGTTGCGCGTCTCGTTGGTCCCATGCTGGACACCTCCGAGATTTTCAACACCACTTCCGGTGAGGACATCACTGTTCCGACCCTGACCGCGTACAGCACTGCTGCACTGGTCCTTGAAGGTTCGGCTATTGCTGAGTCCGACCCCACCTTCTCAAGCATCACGCTTGGAGCCTACAAATATAGCTTCCTCATCGGAGTCAGTAACGAACTGATCGCTGATGCCGGATTTAATTTGGAGGCACTCCTCGCTGAGCAGGCTGGTAACGCTATCGGATTCACGGTTAACTCCGTCCTCACCACTGGTGACGGATCGAGCAAGCCTAACGGTATCGTGACCGCTTCTGGTTCTGGTGTCACTGGTGGAACCGCCGTTTCTGGTGCGTTCACTGCTGACAACCTCATCGACCTGGCTTACAGCCTTGACGGTGCAGCTCGTCGCCTGCCTGGTGTTGCTTACATGGCTAACACCCAGTCGCTCGGCGCAATGCGTAAGCTGAAGGACAACTCTGGACAGTACCTCTACCAGGTTGGCGTTGGACAGCCCGACTCCTTTGCTGGATTCCCGATCTTCGAGAACCCTGCGATGGCAGCTCAGGCTACCGGAGCCAAGTCCGTCATCTTCGGTCACCTGCCTTCCTACAAGGTTCGCATGGCTGGTGGCCTCCAGGTTGCGTCAAGCACCGACTACGCCTTCAACAAGGACCAGACCTTCTACCGGTTCTTGATGCGCGTGGACGGCGACCTGACTCACGCTGGTCACGTCAAGCACTTCATCGGAAACGCTGCTTAGTATTTGACGACACGCTGAAGGGCCGGGGTTGTGGGTTGCCCCGGCCCTTCTGTTTGCTAAGATTCCTGTTATGGGAAAAAAGGGGAATCCTGCTTTACAGGAGCAACTATCTGGTGCTGTCGGTATTTACTCGAACTCTTACGATGTGCCGACTGGGTATGGTCAACAGGTCAAATACCTGATTGACTTTCTGCTACGTCAAGGTTTGGATGTGGCTAACTTTTCTAACTTTGGTCTTGAGGGCAAGATTGATGTTATTCGCACACCTTATGGTGAGGCGAAACACTTTCCTCGTAGCTTGACTGGTTACGCACAGGACACCGCACCTTTGGATTTTATGATGTGGAGTAACTCGGTCCAGAAGAAGGACTTGTTTTTCACGCTTTACGATGTGTGGGTTTTAGAGTCCTCCAAATACGATGACATGCGTCAGATTTGGTCTTGGACACCTCTCGATCACATTACGATGCCATCAAAGGTTGAACAGTGGTTACGCAGACCTAATGTGTTGCCTATCGCCATGTCACCATTCGGTCAAAGGCAAATGAATGACAAAGGTATAGACAACGTGTATATACCTCACAGTATTGACACGAAAGTGTTGAAGGAGAACTGGACACTCAGTAGCGGTGTTGATGTGCGCGACTATTGGAAGACTCGTGACAAGTTTGTTGTCGGTATGGTTGCTGCGAATAAAGCTTCTGGGTTGATGCACCGTAAAGCTTTCAGTGAGAACCTGATGGCGTTTAGTATCTTCCAGAAGAAACACAACGACGCTGTACTGTATTTGCACACTGACGCTACCGGTGGTGGTATTGGTTGGAACTTGTTGGAGATGCTGAAGGGTTTGGGTGTCCCGCAAGAGTCTGTCTTGTTGGTCAACCCGCTTGAGTACCGTTACGGTTCAACACAACACGACCTGGCTGCTTATTACACGGGCATGGATGTTTTGTTGGCCCCGAGCATGGGTGAAGGGTTTGGTGTGCCGACGATTGAGGCGCAAGCTTGCGGTACGAGAGTTATCGCGTCTAACTGGGCCGCATCACAGGACCTTGTAGCTGAGGACGGTTGGTTGGTTGATGGTGTCCCTGTTTGGGATGCCGGTCAGTTGTCCTGGTGGCAGACACCTTCTGTGCCGTCGATTGTGAACGCTTTGGAGCAAGCTTACGATCTGGGTCACGGCAAGTCGGAGGTCGCTAAGGCTTTCGCTAAGGACTTTGATATTGAGACTGTGTGGAAGCGCGATTGGATGCCGTTGCTAAGGAAAGAGTTTTCCTGATGGCTCACTCTCAACAGCGCGACTTCTTTGAGAAGCTTCAGGGGGAAATTCCGGAGGCTTTTGCAATGACGAGGGTGCTCGAAGTGGGCAGTCTGGACATTAACGGGACTGTGAGGGACTTTTTCTCGGCTTCTGAGTACGTTGGGGTTGATGTTGCGCCCGGTAAGGGCGTTGATGTTGTGGCTCAGGGTGAGGACTTAGATTACCCGGATGACAGTTTTGATGTTGCTGTCAGTGCTGAGTGTTTTGAGCATAACCCGGAGTGGGTTGCCACTTTTGAAAATATGTGGCGGATGAGTAGCAAGTATGTGATTATGACGTGCGCTTCTGACGGAAGGGCGGAGCATGGCACGAGAAGGTCTAGCCCTGGTTCTTCACCGCTGACTCTTGACTGGGATTATTACCGGAACCTGAATGAGGATGATTTCAGGGCGGAGTTTGATTTGGACGCCATGTTTGACGAATACTATTTTGAGTACAACCCAACGTCATGCGATTTGTACTTTTACGGAATAAAGGCTCCTAATGCTTCCTAACCTGATTGTGCCGGTGTTGAACCGTTACGACTTGTTGAGGCGAATGTTTCAGTCAATCAACTACCCGGTACGCGATCTGCTCATTATTGATAATGGTGGTGAGTTCTACGATGTTTTACATTCTAAGTTTGTGAAGAATGTCCGTGTCGTGAACTTGCCGAGCAACCTGGGGGTGGCTTCGTCGTGGAATCTTGGTATCAAACTGTTTCCGCACGACGATAGGTGGTTTTTTGCCTCGAATGATGCCTGGTTTAGCGGTAATGGCCTTCAGGGCCTCTCAGAGGCCCGTAGAGACGAAATAACCCTTTCTGATGTGTTTCCCTTCTGGCACGTCTTTTGTGTCGGAGAAATGGCCTTCCAGCGCCTCGGTTTTTTTGATGAAGCCCTCCACCCGGCTTATCACGAAGATAAAGACTATGAGAGGCGTGCAGCACACGCTGAAGTGCCTGTTCGGAAGATACCGATTGCTGGTGGGCACGATAACTCGTCAACTATTCGGTCAGACAACAAACTTTCTAACATCAACAACAAAACCTTTGCCGATAATACCTTGTATTACAACAGCAAGATGGCGCGTGATGATTACGGTGAGGGTCGTTGGGATTTGGAGCGTAGACGCCGTAACAGTTGGGATACGCCACGATAGACTAGATGTGGAGGACTTATGGCAATCACCAACGGCTACACTGATTTAACTACTATCAAGCTTTCGCTGGGCATCCAAGATTCTGTGGACGATAGCTGGCTTGAGATTTGCGTTACCGCAGCGTCACGCGCAATCGACAACTTTACTGAGCGTGTGTTTTACACGACTGAGGGTTCACGGGTTTACATTCCTTACGACAACTTCCTTGTCGAGATTGATGACCTGGCTTCACTGACCACGTTGAAGACTTCTACCAATGTTGATGGTGTGTTTGACCAGACTTGGGGAACTAATGATCGGCAACTGGAGCCGTTGAACGGTATCGCCGGTGGTATCCCTTCCCCGACTACACACATTCGCGCTGTGGGTGACTACTGGTTCCCGACTGCGGGGCAGGAAGCCACTGTTGAGGTGACGGGTACATTCGGTTGGTCTGCCGTGCCTGACGCTGTGGAGCAGGCTTGTATCCTCCAATCCGCCAGATATTTTAAGCGTGCCGACAGCCCAATGGGTGTGGCAGGATTCGATTCTATGGGCGTTGTAAGACTGTCACGGATTGACCCTGACATTGCCACACTATTGGAGCCGTACTGCCGTATTAGGATGGCGTAGCCGTGGATATTCAGGCAATTAGGCAACAGCTTGCCGTGAACCTTGCCACTATTAGTGGTTTGAGGACGGCAGAGAACGTTCCCGATATGGTGAACCCTCCTGTCGCGGTTCTGAGCCTTGAGCAGATTGGTTTCGACGGTGCTTTTAACCAGGGTTTGACTACCCTACAGTTCACACTTTTCGTTGTCGTGTCTCGTGCTGACGAGCGCACAGCGCAACGGAAGCTAAACCAGTATGTAGCTGCTACCGGGGACTACAGTATCAAGTCTGCGGTAGAATCGGATAGGAGACTTAATAATCTCGTAGCGGATTTACGGGTTCGTAGCGTGACTAACATAGGCTCTCTACAACTGGATGATCAGGAATATATGGCGGCTGAATTTGATGTCGTTGTTTATGTATAAGGAGAAATAAATTGGCAAAGTATGTAGTTACAAGCCAAACGGTAACTGTGAACGGAACTGACGTTTCGGACGCTTGCGCTCGCGCTGAGCTGGTCCTGAACGCTGCCGAGGTCGAGACAACTGACTTCGGTTCCGCTGGTTGGACTGAGGTTGTGGGCGGCCTGAAGAGTGGTCAGTTGACCCTCGACTTCCACAGCGACTTCGGTGCCGGTGGTGTGTCCGAACTGTTCCAGGACCTTGTTGGCACGATTGGTACGTTTGTTGTGATTGCAGGTGGAACCGCTGCTTCAGCGACCACACCTGAGTACACCGCAACGGCCTTGATTAACAGCTTCACCCCTGTGGCTGGAGCAGTCGGCGACCTCGCCACATTCTCGGTAACCTTCCCCACCACGGGCGAGGTTTCTTACGCAACTGCGTAATTGTTGTAAACTTACAGCATGAGAATCAACCTACACATTCAGTTCCAGGACGGTACGGCAAAAACGGTAACTTGTAGCGCCGCTGACCTTGTTGCTTTCGAGGACAAGTTCGGTATCAGTGTTACGAAGCTGGCTGAGGAAACTCGGATTGGCTGGTTACTGTTTTTGGCGTGGCACTCGGAGAAGCGCTCCGGCGGTACAAAGGCTGACTATGAGAAGTGGCTGGAAACAGTTGACACCATTGGGGAGTCTGAGGAAGACCCAAAATAGTTGGTCTCGGTGAGTCTTCGGCTCACTGGATGATCGCTGGCCTAGCGGTTGAAACCGGGATTAGTCCTAGAGAGTTGCTACAGCTCGATGACAGGATGCTATGGACCATGCAACGCTGGTTGGTAGCAAAGAATCTGCCGAGACAATGAGGAAGCCGCCCCTTCGGGGGCGGTTTTCTTGTCGGTAGAATAGATGTAGGCGTTAGGCGGATTTATGGCAGAGACTTACAGGGCTGACATCATTGTCAGTGACATGAAGCGTCTTGTGCGTCGCCTAAATGAAATTGAGCCAGAGTTGGCTAAAACTATGCGCCGTGAGTGGAAAGAGCTTGCTGAGCCTGCCAGGGCTAATCTGTCAGCGAGTATCAAGTCTGCTGGTATTCCTATGCGCGGTTTTCGCAAGCGCGGTTCTAATGTTGCAAAAACGTGGAATAACCGGGGTCAGTCGTCTCGCGTGTTTGTGCAGATGCGTGCTGGTAATCGTGTGATTGCTCAGATGCGTAATCAAACCATTCTTCGCCTTGTTGTTCGTAACGCCGCGACGATTATTGCGGATATGGCTGGTCGCACCAATTCTTCTCGTACACCCAAAGGCACGAAGACTGACTGGTATGTGTATCTTCCTGCTAAAACGTACACAAAGAATCAGAAGCCTGGTTTCCGTCGCCACACTGTTACTACACAGGGCGATCAGATGTTACAGAACTTGCAGGGTTGGGGTCGTGGCGGCGCTTCTCGTGTTGCTTACCCTTCGGTGGAAAAGACGTTGCCTGATGTGCGGGACAAACTTATTACGAACTTGAATGAGTATATTGCTTTGACTAACAGAGAGCTTGGTGCCTGATGGCTAAAGAGAGACCATTATCAATACCGGTAATCCTTGGTATCAAGGGCAAGGGTCTTGATGAGGCCATTAGGGACACTAAGAAGCTTTCTCGCCAGTTAGACGGTCTCGCTTCTGGTGCCATCAAAGCCGCTGCTGGTTTCGCAGCGTTCAAGGGTGGACAACTTGTAGCCAATTTTGCGCGTGACGCCATTGACGCCGGTAGAGACTTGCAGGTCAACCTGAATGGTTTGCAATCTGTATTCGGCAATATGACTCCGACCATGATTGAGTTTGCGCGTGGCGCAGATGAAATTGGTCTGTCAATGGTGCAAGCAAGTAAGGCATCAACCTTTATCGGTTCGGTCTTGAAGCAATCTGGTTTTGCAATGGAAGAGGTAACCGGCCTCACTAAAGACCTGGTTAGAGCGGCAGCCGATCTTTCTCTGACATTTGGCTATGACGTTCAAGAAGCGTTGTTGGCTATTACAGCCCTGTTCCGTGGTGAGTATGACCCGATTGAGAAGTTCGGTGTCGCCATGAAGCAGAACGAAATCGAGGGTGAAAAGCTCGCTCGCGGTCTTGAGGGTTTGACTGGTGCGGCAGAGCGTCTTGTTGATCAACAAATTCGTGTCAATTTGTTCTTTGAGCGTGCTGCGGATTCTTTGGGTGCGTATGAGCGTCAGGCGGGAACACTAAGAGTCGCTCAGGATCAGTTGCGAGCGCGTTTTGCCAACATGATGTCGTTGCTGGGTGTGCAACTTCTTCCGGTTGTGGCGGATTTGACTGCCGCTTTGATTCCAATGGTGGAAGTTATTGGTCCGGTTCTGCAACGGGCATTGCAGAATGTGATTCCCTTCCTCAGTTCTCTTGCTAATAATCAAGAAGCGGTTACTAAGACTGCGATAACCGTAATCACGGCGATAGCTAACGTTGTGACAATCATGGCGACCCTCGCCAAGATGATTATTGACAATATCGGTTTCATTACCAACTTCATTAAAGTAACTGTTTTCTTGGCAACCTCGTTCCTTGCTTTGAAGGCCGGAATTGCAATCTTTACCGGATTGCGAACTGTAATTAGAGCTTTTGGTATTCAACTCAATATCACCAAGGGCGCTCTAATTGGTTTCAAGATTGCTCTTGCCGGTATTCCTATTCTTGGATGGATTTCAGCACTGAGTTTGATTGCCGATGTTGGTTACGGTGTCAAAACAGCCTTAGACGCTACCGGGGAAAGCCTCGAAGAAGCTTTTGACGAGAAGACCCTGAATGATCTTATCAATCAGACGAAGGCCGCTAACGAGGCACTTGTTGATGATATGCAGAACTCAGCGGAAGATTTGGGCGAAGCTGGTGGAGCTGCTGCTAAAAACTTTGTTGGTGATTTTTATAGCAATCTTTCCAACGAGGTTGAAAAACAAAAAGCTAAACTGCGTCTTGAAACCTTGGGCGCTAGTGAGGGCCTTGTTCAAGCAATACTTGGTTCCGGCGAAGGCTGGCAACAAGTTTTCAACGATGTTGTAAGCCGTGGTGTTGAAAGTGTTGCAAAAGTGCAGGCAATGTTCCGCGCTACTGCTGCCGGTTTCGACGAAGCAATGTCGCAATGGGAAGAAGAATATGGTGAGCCTTTCCGCGAATTTAAGGAAGATGCGCTTGCTGCTCGTGACGCACTAATTGAGTTTACGCGAGAGATTGAAATTCTGCCTTCTGTGGCGGAAACTCTTGGTGAATTTGAACGATCTGCTGTTGACAACCTGGCTTCTATCGAGGAAAAGCTCGCTGAGGCATTTGATAATGGTCAGTTGTTGGATGGTTCTTATCAGAACTTGTTGCAGTACGCTCGTGATGAGTTCCAGGTGTTGCGTCAGATTGAGCGTCAACGTGATGAGATTATTGGTCGTCGTGATGCGGCTGAAGCGCTCATTAACTCAGTTCAACGATCCATTCAGTCTGGCGCTCGCCTTGTTGGGATTCTTGGCAATGTCACCACAGAGGCCGAGGGCGTTGACGTTGTTGAGTTTGCTACCCGCACTGTTTCTGCTGGTACAAGCCTCAAAGAGTTCCGCACTGCTTTGCTATACAACTTTGTCGAGCCGATTCAGAAGGCCAAGTCAAGAGCTGACGAACTGGTTTCTGGTTACAGGGCTGTTGTAGAGCGCACACGAGAATTTGTTGACAACCTGAAGGCTTTGCGGGCACTCGGTCTTGATCCGATGCTGTTCAACCAGTTGGTTGAGGCTGGTGTTGAGGCTGGTGGTGAGACCGCTAAGGCGCTGGTTGAGGGTGGTGCTGACACTGTAAACGAGGTGAACTCGTTGTTCCAGGAGCTTGATGCTCTTGGTATGGAGTTGGGTGAGAACACTGCTCAGGTTATGTATGGGCAGGGTGAGAACTTTGTCAACGGTATTGTTGAGGGTTTGACGGCTCAGGCTGGCGAATTAGAAATCAGTGCTCAGTCGATTGCTGAAGCGTTCACGACCACGTTTGAGCAAGTTCTTATTGATGGTATCAATGCGGCTATTGATGCGGCTGAGGCTGCTATGGCGCGTATGCCACGAATTGAGGACTTCGTTGGACAACTTGATTTTGGTGGCGACGGCGGCGGTGATGGTGATGGAGACGCTGGTAATCGACCTTTAGATGTAACACAATTACCGGGTTATCGACCAGCGGGTTTCCAATACGCTGGTGGCACTCTCAATGACAGGGTTCAAGCTGCTGCACAACAAGCCAGAGCAAACTTAGAGTCGATGGGGCCGATTGGTTTTGATAGGCGCGAAACTGTTACTGTTGCGGGTACACCGGTTTCTCGCGGTAACGTGACATATAACGTTTATGCCCCTTCTGTTAGCTCAAGGAACCTTTTGAACTCTTTGGGAAGCACAAGCACTAAAGTTGGTACTATTCCTACTCGTGGTCGTGGTGTGATTAATCGAGGAACTGACGGCTAATGCCTATTCCTTCGCTAAAAGTTGAGATTGGAAAGGTAGAATAAAAGAATGGTTACGAGACTTTCAGGCGGTTTGACTCCGGCAGATGGCGCTGATCCACGCACGTTCCCTGCAATTTGGAACGCTACGGCTACGGACATTGAAACCGCGCAGTCTGACATCACTACGCTTCAGTCCGATGTGACTACCGCGCAGTCCGATATTACAACGGCGCAGTCTGACATCACTACCGCGCAGTCTGACATCACTACGCTTCAATCCGATGTGACAACCGCTGAGTCCGACATCACCACACTTCAGTCTGACGTGACAACGGCGCAATCAGACATTACAGCCTTAGAGGGTAGGGCTACGACCTTAGAGTCCGATGTGGGTGCGCTAGAGTCACCGCTTGCTTGTAAGGTCACGTTTGTTTCCGTGGACTTCAATGGTAGCGCCACTTACGCTAAAGTGTCTGCTTTTAACACAACGGCGTTGCTAAACGAAACTGGCTTTACCGTCTCTGCTTCAGGGATTACGATTCCCTCAGCCGGTTTGTACTTCGTTAGTTTCAATGTTGAGTTAAGTAGTCTTGGGGCGCGTGTTGCCCCTATTGTCGCGCTTGGTGTAAATAATTCTGTGGATACTTCTTTGGTTGCGGCACACAGTTATATTCGCCAGACGGATGGGCACAACACAAGTTCGGTGAACGCTTCAGGTTTGGTTCGCCTGAGCGCTAACGATGTCTTAGAGTTGTTTGCTAAACGTGGAAGCACAATCACTGACGCGACTAACAGCACGGCTGGTGTTGGGTCTTTCAATCTTTACCGTATTGGGGATTGAAGTAAGTTATGGCTTCGACTTGGGCTGGGCTTGCTGACACTTGGGCTGGGCTGGATTACGCCTGGACTGTCGGGCTAACTGTCGAAATCGGTTTCAACCTGACAGATAACTCTGTAGCACCATTTTTTAAACTTGACAGCCCCGAACAAGGACGCCTCGACAACAGCGAATATCGACTCGGCGGAACATTGTTTTACGATGTAACCAATTATGTAATCAATGTTGATGTTCAACGAGGCAAATCAGCTATTTTGTCCGAGTTCCCACCCGGCGAATGTAACGTATCTTTTACTAACCATGAAAGAGCGTTTGATCCTTTATTTACCGGTTCGCCTTTCTATCCCGAAATAGTCCCTAAACGTGAATTGCGTGTCTTGAAAGACGGTTACTCGATTTTCCAAGGCTGGGTTGAGGATTGGGACCTTGATTACACCCCCAACGGGGACTCGGTTGCCACGGCTAAAGCTATTGATGCTTTGACTGTAATTGCTAACCAAACTCTTGACGCTTTCACACCGTCTGTAGAGAGGGCTGGTGCGCGTATTGATGCGGTGTTGGATAGGCCTGAGATTGGTTGGCCTTCGACGTTGCGTGACCTTGATGAGGGTGCTGTTGATATGGCTGCTAATCCTGTCCCTGTTGATACTAATGCTTTACAGTATTTGCAGAATGTTGCGGGTTCTGACCCTGGGTATGTGTTTGTGACACGGGATGGGAAGTTTGCTTTCCGTGACCGCCGTAAAGCGCCTACCTCTGATGCCCTTGTGGAGTTTGGTGAAGGTGGCATTGGTGTTGCGAATCTACTCGTGAATTATGGTTCGGAGCTACTGTTCAACAGGGTTTCGGTGTCGCGCCAGTTCGGTGGGACAGCGATAGCTTCGGATGTTGCATCGCAGGACTCTTACGGTATTCGTGACCTTGTGGTGAACGAGGTGCAACTCAACAATGACAGTGATCTTATTGATTTTGCTGTCGGTTTTGCTTCATTGTTTTCAAGACCGGAGTACAGGTTTGATTCGGTTGCGGTGAATTTGGAGAACCAGTCAACTTCTGAGCAGGCTCAAATTCTTGCTTTGGAGATTGGTGATGTTTGTAAGATTGCTTTCACGCCGAACAACATTGGTGATCAGATTGTCCGGTATGTTGAGGTGCGGGAAATCAACCATAATGTTGATACGGAGTTCCACACTGTTCAGCTTGGTTTTGATGAGACAAGATACGCGCCTCTTGTACTTGATGACGCTGTATTCGGTAGACTAGATGTAGGCACTCTATCTTGGTAAGGAATACTTATGCCATATAAGGTTTGGGCGGTCAATGAGATTTTGACTGCGGCTGACATGAATACTTATGTCGGGAATCAGACGGTTTTGTCGTTTTCTGGGACGGCTGCGCGGGCTACGGCGATTGGTACTCCGGTGGAGGGTATGGTTTCGTATGTTGGTTCGGGTGTTGTTGAGGTTTATGCGGGTAC
>Ga0222719_10003288_pt1 | contig 14423 bp, 15 predicted proteins | sample C33_34DmetaG_FD_165039 | JGI IMG/M metagenome (GOLD analysis project Ga0222719, IMG submission 165039) | Estuarine water microbial communities from San Francisco Bay, California, United States - C33_34D | ecosystem: Environmental > Aquatic > Marine > Unclassified | place: USA: California...
AAGATCATAGTATTTTTTTTGCTTCATCATATAAGCAATTCTATTTACAAAATCATGAGTAAATGTTGGTAGCTCACTTCTTCCAGTTATTGCATACAAAGCATCTTTAAGATTTTTGATCTGTTTGTCCGTCCACTCTAAACCTTTTGCAAGTGTTGGAAGCCCAACAATTTCTTTTTGTGGAGTATCAGGTTTATAAACATGTTTAGCTTTTGCTAATCTACTATTTGCTTCTTCATCATTTGCTACATTAGAAACTACTTCTATAATCTTTAATGCATCATCTTCTGTAACCTTATGATGCCATAGAGTACCAGCTACTTGCCAAATATAAACATTCCTATCCCCACTTGGATAGTTACGAAGTATAATTGATGCAACTGCTAACATGGCAACTGATTTGTATAAAACATCATACGTAGTTTCTTTTATTGAGTCATGTTCGCTCCATTCAACATATTCTCCCTCAGGGTACTTACCTGAACACATTGAATAGTGATCGTGACCTCTAAGTTCAACAAGTGTTGCTTTAGGTATCAATGCATCTTCAAAACTAAAAAATTTTCTAGTGTGCTTCTTAGTTAGATCTATAACTCTATACAACCAATGTGATCTTGGATTACTTTGCCTACCATACTTCATATTTGTTGCAGGCAGAAAGTGTGGAGCTAATTGAATAGCTTCCACACAATCTAAATCTATATCTACTATGTTGTTGTCTCCAGTGATGATGTGATAATTTTTATATTCATCAAGATCATCTACTGAATTAATTATAGCTTTACGTCGCTTTAACCAACTAGCTTCAACTTTCTTAGTACCAAACTTATGACCAAACACTGTAACGTTTGATGCTATAAGTGTTGATATTGCTTCCTTGTTAGGCCTAGCAACCATTACTTCTCCTCCTTGCCAAGACTAATCTCTCTTTAGGATCAGGATCATCATATTTTAATACTAGCTCTATGAGTCTTGTATCAAGATTGTTGTAAGGATTACTCATTTTCCCTCCAATACTTGATTTCTACGTTTTCATATTCAAGTTCATATGCAGCAACATCATCTCCATATTCATCTCTGAATTTGTTCCACGTCCACTCGTCAAGTTGTTTAGTTGTTTTATGTGAGTATGCTAAAGGTTTAAGAGCATTTATTGTTGATTGAACACTCTCATTTTTCTCTGTTGCAAGTTGAAGATTTTTAAATCTATCTGCAACTCTTGTACTTACTCTAACATCTTCTAGATCTGTTTCTTGAAGATCTAACATCAAACTAATGTTGTCACACATTTTGTCTTTCAATCTTCGATATGCTTTTCTTAATTGTTGCAATTCGTGGCTTATATCCTCGCCAATTTCTGCAGTTAATGATCTGTTTGAGTTGTGACCAATCTTAACAACTTTTTTATTTTCGTGATCCATTGGACCCTCCGATTATTATGCAACATCACTTGGGCTGGTTAGACCCAAGCGTGTTACGTTAATATCATCAGGCAATTAATGGTTCGATGAATTCTGTGTATAAGAAAATTTGTGGGTAGTGAATGATTAAGGCGGCCGCCAATAATCCCATGAATTCTGTTGTGATATTCAATGTCTATTCCACTTTCGTTAATATCGCTCATTAAACCTTTGCCTGTTATTTTAAAACCGTCGGATTATTTTTTCAGCTAAATCCTGAAACGCATCTCTATATTCGTGTTTCGTTTTTCGTTGGCATTGGGTCTTAATCATGAGCAACTTACGTAAGTTAAGCTAGACCGAATAGGGTTAGATCCTTGTCAGCATAATTTCAATCAAAACCCTATTAGAAAACTATGCTCTAGTTATTCCTGCCAGAAATAACTTAACAAACATATATACATTAAAACTTTTTTTTCAATACGATTTAAAATGACTCTCTGCTTAGCTTATTTCAATTTTTGTTGGGATAATGTGGGAGAGATTTATCAAAATTACTTTTTTTTCTTACCTAAAAAATCAGGCTAGTGATACTAATATTGTTAATAACAATTAACTGAGTATTGTAATCCTGACGCAAAACCTGTTGGTGTACAAGTGAATGTTCTTCTAAAATTAGCAGCTTGTTGACTTGCTTGGTTTATTTCGCCTAACACTAATAACCCAAGTAAAAGGTTTGTAATATTATTCTCAAATTTTTGTGAATTTGCTTTAGCTATAGCTTTAGCAGTAGCTTCTTCTGTTAATTTTTGTTTTGTTTTTGCAGTTTCAGCTTTGGCAATTGCTATTTCTTTTTCTGCATTAATTTTAGCAAGTTCTAATTCCATAGTCATAATTTTAAAAACACAATCATTAAATTTTTTTGTACCTTTTTTTAAATTTAACTGTTCTTTACATACATAATAGAATTGCTGATCTTTATTATCAAATTTTTCTGCTCTGAGAATTTTTTCCTCAACAATCTTTGTTTTTCTCGTCAAGACCTTATCTCTTAATATGCTGTCTTTTTGGTTTAAATCGTTTTTAACTTCATAAGTTCCATCAGAGTAAAAATGTGTTGTCGACCAAGTTTTACAAAATTTTCGAGAACCAGTGTCTTTTCTACAGAGTTTTATTGCATCGTCGAGAGCAAAACCATAAGTTGCTCTTTCGCCTTCGTAAAGCTCTCCTGTTTTGATATTAACTTGAGTGACTCCATATTTAATTATTTCTTTATTTGCATAAGCATTCCCACTTAACAACAAACCCAGAACAATTATCCCTAAAAGTTTTTTCATCATTTTAATCTACAAGTCCTAAAAAATAAGCTGTGGTTGTGAAATCAAGTAGTCTTTTAACTTATTTACACTTAACTTCAGCACCCCATTGTCTTTCATAAATTCTACAGTTTTGTCCAGTGCTAGACGTTGAAGAAGAATTCTTAGTCGATCTATAATTATCATCTACAATTTTTTGTAAACCAAAAAAGAAATCTCCAATGTCAAAGTTATCTTGTTGTTGAACAATTATTTTTTGAGTACTAGATCCATCGTTATTGGAAACTTTACTACCAGTTTCAAATTGTAAAGACATCATCCTTAAAGCACAATCAGCAAACTTTTCAGAGTTTGTTTTGAAACCTAATTCTTTACAGATTTTTTTTGATTGAGCAATTTTATCACCAGTGCTTGATGATGAACTTGAAGAATTTGTACTTCTTACAAAATCTGAATTGGCATCAAAATTAGTCCATCTAACTTCTTGTCCTTTAAAAGTACTATAAAACTTGTTTACGCAATAATGTGTTACTTTCTTATTTGGTTTATCCATATCCCAAATATCTAATGCAAATTTTTTGTATTTAGCACAATGTTTTGCTGAAGTTTTGTGTTGTTTGTTATACATAAATGTATCCTGCATAGTTATTAAATTTTCATCTGCGTAGTAAATTTTTAGTGCTTTAGCAAAAGATGTATTTGCAATTAATAAACCCAGAACCACCATTCCTAAAAGTTTTTTCATAATTTTTTACAAGTAATATCCATGATATTTTTTTTGCTACCCTTACTATTAGCATAATATTCAACGTGACGGGTAATTTTTACAAAATCAGTTACAGAAGCTAAATTGCTATATACGTCAGTAGGATTGGACCAAGTTATTTTTTTAACTAAACACGTGGATTTATTATTTTTTATAATTCTCGTCCAACCTTCTTTTGTAAGCATTCCATATTTAATATCGAAGGCAGTAGGAGCTTCAGGACACCATTCTTCATATTTATTTTTAGTCTTTTTTTTATGTTTCCAAAAAACTTTATCTCCCGAAGGATCTTCAACATATTTATAAATATTTTCATTACACTTCATAACTAGCTCTTTAGCTGCAACGGTAGTTGTAAATAGTGTTAACATTAAATATATAAATATTTTTTTGATCATTTTTTAATTTGATAATTTTATTGCATTCATTGCTTCGTCAAATTCTTTTTGAGACATTATTCCTGCTTTTAAAAGAGATTTTAATTGTTTCACTTGTTCCTCGTCAATATTTGAAGGAGGTGTTCCTTTTGGTTTTTTATATGTTGATACGCAACTATTACCCTGGAAATTCCATGTAGTTATTATTCCGTCTGGTGATAAATAAAAATTTGTTTGGCACCCTGTCTGAATAATTGTATCTGTTACAGTTGTTACGGTCGTTGTAACTCCCATATTAGTACTGGTAGAGGTGTTAGGAATTCCTGGAAGAGAATATGATCCAGACCATGTAAATGTTAAAATTTTTCCTCCATCTGGTTTGTTATAAAGTCCATTTGGTGGCCCCCAACTATTAACCAATTGATCTTCGGTTAGTCCAATCCAAGTATCTAGTTCCGCTATATAGTTACTTTTTGTTGCACAACCATTTAGAGTTAAAACCAAAATAAGGCCCACTAAAATTTTTTTCATGAACCAAGACTAACAAATCCTGAACAGAGAGTCTAATTTGGAATTTAATTATTCATTAATACCTAATATTGAGGGTATCCCTTCTAGATTTTTGTTTTTAAAAGATTCCTTATTTTTACCAACCTCAATATTCCTATTACGTAATTTCTCTAAAAATATCCTGCTTTTTGTTATATCTGAGAATTCATTAAAGTTTATCTCTGATGAAATTGATTGATTAATATTAGCTAATTTTTTTTCCTCAGTTGAAATCCAGTCTCCTCCTGAATTTTTGTATTCTTCCCTTAACAATTTTTTAACTTGGTTAAGAGCTTTAAAGTCTCCTTTATTTGCTTTATCTTTTGCAGCATCTAATATTTCATCCCAATCGTTTAAAATATTTTTTTGCTTTAAAGGGTAAGTATTTGGATCATCTGATCTAAACTGTTTAATCATTGGTTCTTTTGATTTAATTTTTGATGATTTTTCCATTTTTTCTCTCCTTATCTCTTTGTTGCTGATATTCATCTAACATTCGATCTGTATCCGTTTCAGTTTGGTTATCATAATCTTCTTGTATTTTTTTTAATCTCATAATTTCTGGATCAGGGTCGAGTTCTTGAATTTTTTTTAATGCTAAATCTAAATCATTTTTTAATTTATTATTCTTAATCTCAGCACTTATCTCTGCTTTGATCACTGCTTTTTCTGGTTCTTTAAGATCAATAAAATGAGAATATTGTTCTAAAATTTGTCTTTGTTTATCAACGAGTTGCTCCTCAGATAAGGTACCTAAATCTTTATTAACGTTAAGTGTTTGTTTTTTATCTATGTAATAGCCCATCAGTTTACCTCTAAGCTCCTCTGCCCTTAACCAAACCAATGGTCTGTTTTTTTTCTTAGACTCTTCACGTATTCTCCAGAGTTCTGCCATATGGTTATCTTTTGTAATTTCGTATTTAGTTTGAAAATTAATTTGAATTTCTTTTATGTACTTAACAACATGAGGACATATTTTGGGATTTAACAATTCATGTGCTCTTGCATAGGCTGAGTCTTTTGAATACCCGGCCTCAATTGCACATTCTTGATTGCTCAAGATTCCTTTTGAACTACAATAAATCTCAGCAAATTTCTTTTGTTTGTCCGTTAGTGGTTTGTCTATTAACTTCATCTTGTTTTTCTCCTTTTAATTTATTGATGACTTTATGAACATTAGCCTTAGACATTCCTTCAACATTAGGGTTGATGATGTCTTTAGCTTCTTGACCGCTATCTAGTAGTTCTTTGATTTTTCTCTCTGTTTTATTTAAAACAGGAAACTTTGACCATTGACCATTATCTTTGTTAACAACCATTATAAATGGTTTCATTTGGCCTATAACGTTTTCTCTCATTTTTTTAAATTCAAATTGTATTTGAGTGAAATGATCTTCATCATGATCCGTCTTTGAATTATCATCTGGTTTTGAAAGTTTAATGTTAACATCTAAATTACTGTCTTGATAACCACTGCCACTAGCCTTTTCACCTGTGTTAACTGCGTGGTGCAAAAAATAAGTTGAATAACCTTTAGCTCTTAAAGTTGCTAACCATAAAACAAAATCAATCCAATCTTGGCCCTCTTTTTCATTAAAATTTCCCATTAGAAATCTAACGTTATCTAAAAAGATAATAGGTTTTTTACCTGTAGTTTTATAAATCTCATCAGCTTTAAGCTCTACGTTTAATCTTCCTTCAGGAGTTTTGAGTTTTTGGAATGTTTGTTTTGGTTGCTCCTTTAGAACAGCAATATAAAAATTTTTTATATCTTTTATTTGATTGGTATCTCTATCGATCATCATAGTTAAACGATCTTGAATTTGTCTTGCTGACATTTCACCTTCAACATAAAGCACTGGAGGAGCTTCTACTCCTTCGGTGAATTTAAAATCCATAAAATCTAAACCTTGACTACACCTCCAGGCTAATTCCATTGCAAACAAACTTTTTCCTACACCAGGAAGTGCAAATATCATTCCTAAACATTCATCACTCAAAATTGGATACATGTAATATTTAATTGGAGGATAGTTCCTCTCAATAAATTCATCCAAAGTTAAGGTGGTTAATCCTTGGGGCTTTGTTTTTTCTTGTTCCTTATCTGGTTTTAATTCATCGTACGCTTTTGCTAAATCACTTGTAGAGTCTAATCCTGTGATCTGGCACAATGATTTAATGCCAGCTATATTTTCTCCATTTTTCAATTGTCTTTCTTGATAGGAAACTTTTTTAACTCTTTTTCTTACTTCCTCATCTCCAACGATATCGCAAATTTTTTCAATTATCTTTTCTTTAAAATCAGTTGTTAGATCAGTGTAAGTAAGAGCTCCTGTGAGTCTTAAAAAGTATTCATCTCTATTCCCTTTTTTGGGAAAATTTTTAACAACATGCTGTAAAAAATTAATAACTTTAACGAGCTGTAAAACATATTCGATTTCAGTTTTATTTAATTTTTTAGGAGGTAAATCTAAAGTGATATCTCTTCCTTCTCCAAGAATTATTGAACAGGTTGAGCCTAAAACTTCAATACTATCTTTGTAAGATGGAAGCTTATTTGGTCTATCCTCAGGATCAATTATATATTCTTTATGCGTTGTCCTAATACTGCCTTTGCTGTCTGTTTTACCAATTGAAAATGTAGCAGGGAACAGAGAAGAAAAACTACTTGCAACAAACTCAGGATCATCAAAATCTATTGTTAAAAAGTTTTTACCCTCTCCTCCATATTTTTGGGGTCTATGCAATAAAGCTATACGTTTAGCTGACAACAACTCTTCTGTTGTCCAATTTGCATACCACTTATAATCTTTTTCTAAGGGTTTTTTATCTTTTGCAGGCATTAAGTTCATGCCCCAACTTTTCAATGTTTCTATTCTTTCACGTGTAATCATTTCTTAATCACCTACCTTTATTCCAGACGATTTTAATAAATGTTTGATAACTTCTTTGTCTGCATCAGATAAACTGGCTACAGTTTTTTCAAAGTCACCTTGAGCTAAATTAATCTGTTTTATTTTTGGTTTTTCTTTTTGCTTAAGATAGTCAGATAACATGATCACTTTTCCACCATTAGCTAACTCTAAGGGAATATTTAAAAAGTATTCTTTATCTTTTGATTTCAACCAATCAGAAAACGACTGACCAGAGCTTCGTTCTAGTTCAAAATCTCTTATGATTTTATCTGTAAGAGCGCTCTCAAAATCGAATATTAAGTCAGCTTCATCTTTTGCTAATTGCATAATACCCTGTGCTTCTTTGTTATCACCTCGTCCCTCTAAACGTTTATCTATTGCATTAAATATTTTCATCTTTGATCCCCTTTTTTGAATTATTTTTAATTAAGTCTGTTGACTGTTCTTGTTGTTCTTCACATATACAAAGAAATTGATTTTGACATGTTGAAGGGTCGTTACTGCAACCCACACCAAAAGGTGCAAAAGGATTATCCAGTGGATCTATAAGTGGTATATATTTTTTTCTAATCATAATTTACTCCAAATAAAAAAGCCCTCATTAGAGTGCGAACTAACAAGGGCTTATTGTTAATAACTATGATTAGATATGCTGCTTATATAATAATGAGTGCGTAAAAACCAATCTAATCATATCGCACATTTTAGTTTCCTGTTTCTCGATTAATGTTTAATGGATATGATTGAAATTTATTTTAGATCGGTCAATCAACGATAGCAAAGAACTACTGTTAAATTCCCTTTTACTCGATCAATGACTCCTGATCAAGAATTAATTCACTAAGATTATTGAAATTAAAATGTCAAATTGACTCAGTTTTTTAACAATCAGGGCTCAGGGATAAGTGAAAAGGTAGTGAAAAAACGCTAGAATTTTTGCACACAATAGTCTCAAACAGTCTCGACCTATGCTCATAAAACTATGAGACTAATAATATATTCATATTCTCAAAGTCTCATTAGCTTAAAATAAAACGTATAGACTTAAATCTAGACCAGATCATAAAAACTAAAAGACTGCATTTTAATACATTTTTTGTGATATGATAATTTCATTCATTTGTATGCAAGAAAGAAAAATAATACAGCAATCCAAATCTTTTAAGGATTTAGATAGAACTTTAAAAAAATTAATATCTTTAAAAAAAGCTAAACTTGCAGGATCAGTATTTGAGCACCTAACAAAATTATTTCTAGAAGTATCTCCTGAATATAAAACAAAATTAAAAAAGGTTTATTTATTAAATGAAATTCCAACTAATATTAAAAGAAAGCTCAATTTACCTAATACAGATGAGGGAATAGATTTAATTGCAGAGACTTTTGAAAATGAGTATTGGGCTATTCAATGTAAATATCGTTCAGATAAAACAGAAACTTTAAAGGTCAAAGGAGATTTAGCTACTTTTAACAATCTTGCATTTACAGTTTGTAAAAATATCTCTCACGGAATAATTGCTGCAACTGTTAATAGACCTCCACAGAAAAAGAAACTTTTAAAAGTTGGTTATATTTTATTAACTGAGTGGTTAAATTTAGATAGAAATGATGGTGATTTATTTGAACAAATTAAACAAAAAGCAGTTGGTAATATTGTTAAACCAAAAAAACTTAGCCCAAGACCTCATCAAGAAAAAGCTATAACAAAAACAATCGAATATTTTCAATCTCATGAAAGAGGCAAAATGATAATGCCTTGTGGTACTGGGAAAAGCTTAACTGCATTTTGGATAGCAGAAAAAATGAGACCAAAGTCAATTCTGGTTGCTGTTCCAAGTCTTGCTTTGTTACAACAAACTTTAAAGGTTTGGACAAGAGAGTTCTTGTTAAACAATATTGAACCTGATTGGTTATGTGTTTGCTCTGACGATACAGTTAAAGAAGAACAAGATGACTTTGTATCATTTTCAGCTGATCTTGGAATTAAAGTTGATACAGATCCAAGAGTAATCAGAAACTTTTTAAAGAAGAAAACGAAGAAGTTAAAGATTGTCTTTACCACTTATCAATCTGGAAGAGCTACTGCAATTGGATCAAAAGGTTTTACCTATGATCTAGGAATAATGGATGAAGCTCATAAAACTGTTGGTTCAGGTAAAAAACCAATGGCTCACCTACTCCATCAAAAGAATATCAAAATAAATAAAAGATTATTCATGACTGCAACTGAAAGATTATTCAGAGGTGATAGTGATGAATATATGTCTATGGATGATCCAAGAGATTATGGAAATTTAATTTATGAACTAAGTTTTAAAGAAGCCATTAATTCTAACCCTCCAATTATATCTGACTATAAGATCATAACTTTTGGAATTACTACTCCAGAAATTGAGAAGATTGCTGAAGATAATAAGTATTTGGAAGTTAAAAAAGATCTTAAGGATATTACAGCAAGAGAACTTGCAACAGCAATCGCACTTAGAAAAGCAATTAAGAAACTAAAAATTAAAAATGCTATTTCATTCCACCGTTCAATTAAAAGAGCAGAGAACTTTAGAAAACAACAAGATCTAATCTCAAAGATTTATCCAACTTACGGAAAGCTAAAAACATTCCATGTTAGAGGAGATATGCCTACATCTGATAGAGCTTTAGAAATGTTATCTTTTGAAGAAGAACAAGGTTTAATGACTAATGCTAGATGTTTAACTGAAGGTGTAGATTTACCAGCAATTGATTGTGTTTGTTTCACAGATCCAAAAAGATCTAAGGTTGATATTGTTCAAGCTGCTGGTCGTGCACTTCGTTTATCAAAAGGTAAAAAGTTTGGTTACATATTAATTCCAATATTCATTCCAGACGGAATAGATTTTGATACTGCTGCAGAAGCTCAAGGATTTGATGATGTATCCATAACGGTCAGAGCTTTAGCTTCATCAGATAAAAGAATTGTTGAATATTTAAGAGCAATTTCAGATGGAAAAAAACCTAAAGGTGGTTCACCAGTTGAAGGATTAACATCAATAAATCAACTTTATCAAGTTGAAGCTGAAAAGTTTAATAAAGCTATACAATTAAAGGTTTGGGATAAAGTTGCAGTAGTGAATTGGAGACCATTTAATGAAGCAAGGGATTATGTTCGAAAACTAAAATTAAGAAGTGCTATAGACTGGCAAAAATTTTGTAAGTCAGATAAAAAGCCCAAAGATATTCCAACTAATCCAAGTAAAATTTACAATCAATTTATTGGGTTACCTGACTTTTGTGGTTACGAAGCTACAATTGGAAAATCAAGATCCAAAATGTTTGTTTCCTATGCAGATGCAAAAAAAATAGCTAAGAAACATAGTATTGATCAAATTAGAACATGGGTAAAATTTGCAAAAAAAAACTATAACTTAAATATTCCAGTTTACCCAGATAGAGCTTATAAAGAATTTGTAAGTTTTGAAGATTTTTTTGAAGGTCGTTTTATAAGTGTAAAAAATAGAAACTTTTTGAATTTTCATGATGCGAGAAAATTTGTCCATAAACAAAAAATTAAATCACTTAAAGAATGGATGCATTATAGAAAAAATAAAAAACCTTCTAATATTCCTACTAATCCAAATGTCTATTATCAAAAAGATTGGACAGATTGGGGTGATTTTCTTGGAACAGGAACTATAGCTTCAGGAAAAATTAATTATAGGAGTTATGATAAAGCAAAAAAATATGCTCAATCAAAAAAATTAAAAACAGTTGCTGATTGGTCAAAGTTAACTAAAAGTAAGAATTTTCCCTCTGATATTCCAAAAGCCTTACCTGGGCCATATAAAGATAAATGGGAAAATTGGTCTGTCTTTTTAAATAGTGGTGGATTGCAAAGACTAAATACTAACTATAAATCGTTTGTTGAAGCAAAAAAATTTTTAAAAAGATTTAAATTTAAGAATATTGAAGAATGGAAAAAATATAAAAATTCCAAAGATTTTCCTTATGATATACCCAAATCTCCAGATAAAATTTACAAAAAAGAATGGAAAGGATTAGCTAATTTCATTGGATCCCCTGAACAATCTAATCAATTTACGAAATTTAGAAACTTTAAATCAGCAAAAATATTCGCAATAAAATTAAATTTAAAATCAAAAGCTGATTGGTTAAGATTTACAAAGAGTGGTAAACTTCCTAAAGATATCCCTGCATACCCCAATCGAGTTTATAAAAAAAAATGGAAAGGATGGAATGATTTTTTAAATTTAATACCTTACTATTCTTATGAAGAAGCTAAATCAGTAGTCAAAAAATATAAATTTTTAAATTTAAAAGATTTTAGAAAAAGATTTAATTTCAAAAAAGATCCAAAAATGCCTTTAATGCCTCCAGCTGTTTATAGAAGAAAAAAAACTTGGAAGGGATGGCCAGATTTTTGGGGTAAAAAATCTAATTAATCTTCTTAGCTAAATGCTCAGCTGAAATATGAGTGTATCTTTTCAATACTTTTAGATCTTTCCATCCACCTTGAGCTGAAATTTCAGTAATATTCCAACCGTTCATAGATGCTCTTGTTGCAAATGTATGCCTTGTTGAATGAAATCTTTTATTGATACCAGTCCATTTCTTTAACTGTTGCCAATAGAAATCAATAGTATCTCCTCTTTCACAGTTAATAAGTTTTCCATTAATATTTATTGGAAGTTTATTGATCTCATCAATAGCTCTTTTGGATATACCTACTCTTCTGGACAAACCATTTTTAGTTTCTCTTAAAATCACAGTATGTTTATTAAAGTCTATATCCTCTCTCCTAATTTTTAGAATTTCTCCTCGTCTTATTCCACAATCAAGACCAAGCATAATTACTAACTTTAACCATTTAGCTTTTGAATATTCTGCTTTTTCTAAAAGAACTTTCTCCTCATCAAGTTCAATCACTTCACCTTTAAACTCTGGTTCTTTTAGTCGTTTAATAAACCCACAAGGATTTGTTGGAAGATAAATTCCAAGTATTTGTCTTGCATATTTAATCGAGACAGAAACTAACGTTAAATATTTATTAACTGTACTTGGGTTTAGTTCTTTTAATAACTCCTGCTGATAATCCCTTAAAACTAATGGTGTAACCTGAATAAGTTTTAATGATGCAATTTTATGTTTGCAGAGTTTTTGAGCTTTATATCGTTCAGATTGAAAACTCTTTTTATTAACTACTACTTCATCGATATAACGATTAATTAGATCTTTAAGTAGAATATTGTTAGCAGCAGTTAAATCTTCAAATATCCCTTTATCTAACTTGCTCTCTTGCTCTCTTGCCCACCTTTTTGCATCTTCAATATTTGTAAAAGTTTTGCAGATTGTTTTGTTACCTTGTCTTCTAACTCGTGCTTCCCACTTATTATTTCTCTTCCTAAATGACGCCATGACCAATTCCCATTGGAGCACTATTGGAGCAAAACGATACTGATCGTCTAGAATGGTAGCGGGAAGTGGAATCGAACCACTGACCTCAGGCTTATGAGTCTATCGCCATGAACCCTGCTCACTCACTCTAAAGCAATTACTCCTGTAAATGCTCTCTTTCCTTTCTAGAGACATTGAATCAAATTAAAGAATCTTAGTCAAGAACCAATGTCATTGGAGCACTACTGGAGCAATAGAGGTACCAGACAGATCTCAAAATTTGAAAGTTAAATCGACCCCTGCCCAGCAAAATAAATTTAGGAGTCCCTACTGCTTTGGGTTTATACAAAGAAATAGAAAGTTAATCTTGTTCAAAACCCAGAACCACGATCGATAGAAGCTTTTTCATTTATTCTTTTTTTTTTCCATTCTCCAAAGTACAAAAAATAGCAAAATTAATGCAGGCTGTAAAATTACGAATATAACAATATTAGCTAACTCATAACCCATACCTGTAACATTACCTATTACTTCAAGAACGTAGACACACCAATTAAAGAAGTCGTTAATCATAAATCTTATAAAGCGTTACCTATAGACGACAAAACTAAAAGCACTGTTGCAATTTTAGCTGCAGTTGCATATCCATATGTTTGGCCTTGTTTAATTTTTTTGGCTTTATATATATTTGCTGAATTAAATACTCCCATTATTGATAGAGCAGTCCAAATAATATGTAAAATCACAATCAAATAAAAAATTGGAGACTCGGCTTCACTTTCTAACAATACATATTCAAATAAAACAAAAACTTTATTACCAACAAAAAAATATAACCAAAAAGTTTCGGCTAAACTTTTAGTGCCATTAAAGAAATATTTTCCATTTGAACTTGATGAGACGCTAGAATTTGTAGATGAAATACTTTGGCTATTTGTTCTAGAAGTTTGCTGTTTTACTTGTCTTTTCTCAATATCCTTAATGGCATCTTCATTTTTAACTTTTTCCATTTTATTTCCACAGACCTGACATTCTTGAACACCGATTAATGTTTTAGGAATTTCCAAAAGTTTATATCTATTATTACAAAATGTTTTTTCGCATCTAACAAAACCATAATTTGGTTTTATTTTTTTTGTTTTTGTTACTATCGTTGGATTTGGAGCCCCACAATTAGGACAGGTAACAGCTTCAGTAGAAACTTTTTTCTTACATTCTCTACAAGGTTTTAGTGCCATTAATTATAGACTAACAAATCCTGAACGTTGACTCAAGTTGAGTTAATTAGCTAATACTAAACAGGATTAAAGAAGACTGAGGTGTGACTGGTGATACATTAATATAATTAATAACAATTAACTGAGTATTGTAATCCTGACGCAAAACCTGTTGGTGTACAAGTGAATGTTCTTTTAAAATTAGTAGCTTGTTGACTTGCTTGGTTTATTTCGCCTAGCACTAATAACCCAAGTAAAAGGTTTGTAATATTATTCTCAAATTTTTTTGAATTTGCTTTAGCTATAGCTTTAGCAGTAGCTTCTTCTGTTAATTTTTGTTTTGTTCTTGCAGTTTCAGCTTTGGCAATTGCTATTTCTTTTTCTGCATTAATTTTAGCAAGTTCCAATTCCATAGTCATAATTTTAAAAACACAATCATTAAATTTTTTTGTACCTTTTTTTAAATTTAACTGTTCTTTACATACATAATAGAAT
>Ga0222719_10003290_pt1 | contig 14421 bp, 13 predicted proteins | sample C33_34DmetaG_FD_165039 | JGI IMG/M metagenome (GOLD analysis project Ga0222719, IMG submission 165039) | Estuarine water microbial communities from San Francisco Bay, California, United States - C33_34D | ecosystem: Environmental > Aquatic > Marine > Unclassified | place: USA: California...
GTCAGTTTTAGAACTTCAAAAAATGTGTTTTAAGAAAAAAATACCTATAGAATTTAGAATGTTTAAATCATCATTAGTTACACAAGGTAGAAATTTAAGTGTTGCATCATTCTTATCTAAGAGCTTTACTCATATGTTATTTATTGATTCTGATATATCCTTTCAACCAGAAAGCTTATTAAAATTAATAAAAGCAGATAAAGGAGTTATTTCTATACCTTATCCATTAAAAGATATGTGTTGGGATAAAGCACATTTGATGATGAAAAAAGATAGAATTAAAACATTAGAAGACTTGCAATATAAAAGTTTTTATAGATACCCAATGAAGGTTGCAAACAATGAAGAGATAAAAGTTAAATCTGGCGTGATAGAAGTAACTCATTCTCCAACAGGTTTTATGTTAATCAAAAAAGATACTATAAATAAAATGATTGAAAAGTATCCTGAGTTAAGAATAGAACAAGATACTCTTATGAATGGTAAACATAAAAAAATAGAGAATATGTGGAACTTTTTTGATACAATTCATGACCCTGAAACAAAGACTTATTTAGGTGAAGATTATGCTTTCTGTAAGCTATGGAGAGATATGGGTGGTAAGTGTTATGCCTATGTTCTTGACAAGATTACTCATGTTGGTGAATTTCAATATACTGGAAGATTTGCCGATGAGTTGATACTTTCAGATAAATAAGATAAAATCACATAAAATAGGAAAAATATTTATATATGGCAAACCCTTTAGCAATAGCATTAGCATTATACGGTGGCTACAAAGGCTACAAAGCAGGTAAAGAAAGAGGTGGTACTTTAGGAGGTATTGTCGGAGGTGCTCTAGGTGCTGCTGGTGGTTATTACGGTGGTCAATACCTAGGTGGTAAACTAGGTATGTCTAACGTTGCAGGAACACAAGGTTTTACAAGTACAATGATGGCTCCTTTTCAAGGAGGTCAAGCGGTAACCGCAGCAAATGCAGCGGCTCCTTTAGGAAGTGATCCAGGAACTATGGCAGGATTAGTCGGTAACGAAGGTACTGCAGCCGCTCAAGGAAATTTTTTACAAAGAGCTGCACAAGGTTTTGGAAATATGAGTACAGGAAAACAAGCTGCAACTTTAGGAAGTTTAGCAGGACTTGGTGCTTATGCCTCTGGTGCTTTCAAACCTGAACCATATCAAAGAGCACAATTTACATACAATGTTGCTTATCCAGAATTATATAGAAACAGAAAATTTTTTGTACAAGATCCAACTACAGGTAAAACAGTTCAACAAGAACAATTAGATTATATTCCAGAAGAAAATGAAAAATTTGTAGGTCAAGAAAGATTTGGACCTTACGGTATGGCTCTTAAAACTATGAACACAGGTGGTTTAGTTGAAGTGGCTAAGTTTAGCGAAGGCGGTATGCCTGTTAAAACTACTCACGATGAAAACGATATTAATAATTACAAAAGAACAAACGGCTATGTAGCAGATCATACTGATGGTGCTAACAAAGATGAAGATACTATTTTAGCACAATTAGCAGATGGTGAATTTGTAACAAGAACAGATGGAATTTTAGGTGCTGGTATTCTTATGGGTGCAGATCCAAAAGATGAAAAGGCTATGAGAAAAAAGGGTGCTGAATTTTTTTACGATCAACAAAAGAAAATGAAAAGACTTTATGACTTATTCGATAGCCAAAAAAAAGCAAACTAGAGTAGGTGTAGATGTTATGCCCATCAAAAAAGATGAGGTAGATCACTACTGGGATTTATTAAAGTTAATGGTAATCCAAGGTCTAAGACACAGTGGAGATTTGTTAACTGAAGAAGATTTAAAAGCAGAAATTAAACAAGGTTTTTACCAGATGTTTATTATGTTTGGTTCTAAAGACGGTGTAGAAAGTAATGTGTTCGGTGTTTTTGTTACACGGATCACGGACCACCAACAGAAGAGACAATGTGAAGTTGTTTTGTTAGCTGGAAAGCAAAGAGAACTTTGGGAAGACAATGTTACAATAGCTATTGAAGAACTAGCAAGAAGTAATGATTGTGATAGAATAGCAATTTTAGCAAGACCTGGTTGGAAAAAACTAGGAGACAGGCATGGATTTAAAATGAAGAACATAGAATTTGTAAAGGAGATTAAATAATGGGTGCAGTTTTCGGAGGTGGCGGAGGCGGAGGCGGAGGCCCTGCTCCAGATACTACAACACAATTTATAAGAGAAGCTCCAGGTATTGAAGAAAGAAAACTAGAGCTGATGGATTTAGCTCGTCAAACAGCACAAACTCCAATCAATATTCCAGATATACAAGTACAAGGATTATCTCCATTAGAACAAGCAGCAATTACTCAAGCAGGTCAAACAGGAGTTGGATCTCAAGCAGTAGGTCAAGCTGTAACAGGAACACAAGCTTCTATGGCTGCTCCAAACATTTCACAATTTTACAATCCATATCAATCATATGTTTTAGATGAAATTAATAGACAATCTGCTATAAAGCAAAATGAACTTGCAGGACAATCTGTAGGGGCTGGTGCATTCGGTGGAGGAAGACAAGGTATCCAAGCAGCAGAACAAGAAAGAGCAAGACTAGGTCAACTTGGTCAAGCACAAGCAGTTGGTTTTCAATCTGCATTAGGTGCAGCACAACAACAGCAAGCGGCACAAAGAGCAGGTTCAGCACAGTTAGCAACTCTAGGTCAATTACAACAAGAGATGGCAGGCACAGATATTTCAAGACAACTTACTGCAGGTGGAGTGCAAAGACAATTAGATCAAGCACAATTAGATGCTGCAAGACAAACACAATTACAAAGATCTGCAGAGCCTTTACAAAGATTAGAATTTTTATCAAACATTTATGCAGCTGGGCCGAAGTCTACTTCTGGTATTACAGCGGCAACACTTCCACAATCATCACCCTTATCACAATCAATTGGAACAGGGTTATCAGTAGCACAAGCATATCAAGGATTGAAAAATCCTGCAGTTCAATCAACAGCAGCAAAATTTAACGAAGGTGGGATTGTAAATGCTTTGCAAATAAAAAAGTTTAATGTCGGAGGCTCTGTCTCCGATGACGATGACGAGTCAGCAGATATTTTAAATGACGAAGTAGGAGAAGTACCGCAATACATTTCACCAGAACAAAGAAGTAATTTAATGCTAAGACCATTAGCTTCACAATTTTTACAAGCACAGAGAAGACCTGGTCAATCAGAAGCTTCAGCTGTAGCAAGTGCATTAGGAAGAGGTTTAGAAGGACAACAAGCTACAGCCTTAGAATTAACAAAATATGATGCTGCAGTACAAGCTGCAAAAGAAAAAGCATCAGCTAAGTCTGGAGAATTACCTACTGTTTTTGGTGCAATCACTGGTGCTCAACTAGGTACTGGAGATCCAGATGATGAATATTTTGGAGAAGTAGATGCTGCTGGTAGAGTTGTAGGACAACCTAAACAAACTTATGATGCTTCAGAAGAAGCAGGTAAAATTAGAAAAGCTTTTACTGATAGAAAAATTTCAAAAACAGATTCTGCTTTAAGAGATTTAGAACTATATATTGATAGACTTGCTAAACAGGGTAAAGGTGGTGACTTACCAGGAGTAGGTTTCTTTGGTGGTAGAAGTCCTTTCACAAGCACAGAAGGAAGATTACTTAGATCAAAACTTGCAGCATTTCAAAACGTTGTCTTGAAAGAAAGATCTGGTGCTGCGGTTACTGAATCTGAATTAAACAGAATTGTAAATGAATTAGCGGGTGGTGAAACTACTAAAGATGAGAAAGCTTTATTATCTACACTTAACAGTGCAAGACGTGCGCTAGAACAAGAAAAATTAGAAGTTATTAATTCTTTTAGTGATCAAAAGGCTCTTAACAAATATTTAACTAATGAAGGTATTTCTTTATATGACTCACCTACATTTATTCAAGGTGTAGCAAAACAAGAAGGTGCTTATATGCCAATTGAAGGCAGAAACATTCTTGAGGTGGATGGTAAACAAATAACATTTATTGGTGGTGTAAGATTTGTTTACGATAAGAAAAAAGGTAAATTCTATCCTCAAAAAGAAAAAAAGAAAAAGTAAGGATGTTATGGGAAAAGTTAAAATCGAAGGTGTTGAAGTTGAAATTGCAGGTGATGAAATATCACAAGAAGAATTTGACTTTTTAACCGATCTTAAAAAAGAATATACAAGCAATTTAAATCCATCAGGTGTCGAAGATAAAGATATTAATCCTGATACAGGATATTATAATTTACCTGAAGTAGATTCTAAAGTAAGATTTGCTGCATCCGCTGCACCAAACTTTGAATCAAAAGTAAAAACTCTACAAAAGTTTTTTCCTAAAGTAACTCAAGATGAATACGATCCAACAAACTTTATATTAGAAGATGCCAATGGTAAAAAATTTATTCTTGATGATAAATCAAAAACAAATTTTGGAGATGTAATTGATGAAGGAAAAGGAATTACTCAAGCAATTACTTCAACTGCTGGTGCTATCGGAGGAAGTGCATTAGGTCCAGGAGGGACTATCGTAGGATCTGGGGCTGGTTTAGCTGGAGGTTCGGAAATTTATGAAAGACTTGGTCAACTTGCTGGAACAGAGATAGACAGAGATTTAAAAGAATACGCAAAGACAAGAGGTACAGAATTTGCATTAGGAGCAGTTGCTCAAACTGCTGGACCTTTATTATTAAGAGGTACTAAATTTATTTTTAGAGGAAGTGAAAAATCTATTTACGATGATGCTGCTACAAAGCTTGGTGTAAAAGATGGTAAACAAGCTTATAACAAATTAACATTAGATCAAAAAATTGATGCAGATCTCCAGTTAAATATGGCAGATCGTTTAAAATTATTTAACAAATATAAAACTAAGCCTACTTTAGGTCAAGCAACTGAAAACCCTATTATAGATACATTGGAAACAACTTTTGCTAACGTACCATTTGCTGCACAAATATTAAGAACAGCTGCAGAAAAATCTCAAGATAATTTAGGAAAAGTATTTTCAAAAAATGTTATAGAAAGTTTAAAAGTACCAAGACTTGCAACAAGAGCAGAAGCAGCTGATGTAATTAAAAGAGGTTTAACTGGTAAAGGTGGTAAGGTAGATTTAGGTGATTTAGAATTTGGTATTACTAATTCAACTGGTTCAATTCAAAGATTTAGAAATATAAATAATGTAAACTATGCTAAAGTAAGATCACTATTAGCAAAAACTCCTGAAGCTCAAAAACAAATTACTATGAAAAATACTTTAGAGTTTTTACAAGAACAAGCAAAAGCTCCAGGTGGATTACAAAAAACTTTTTCTGCAATTAATGATCCTAAAATTACTAAAATGTTTAATTCATTAGTTGATGATACTGCAGCTAAGTTTAATAAAAGTGGACAGTTAACAAAAGGTGGTACTGTTAAATATGATGGAGCAGATGCTATAAGAAAAGCAGTTGGTCAAAAATTATCAGATCCTGTTTTATTTGAAAGTTTACCAAGATCAGTTTATAAAAAATTATATAAAAGTTTAACAGATGATATACAACTTTCTTTAAAATCTATAGGCGGAAAATCAGGTGCAGATATTCTTAAATCAGTAAGAAATGCTAATAATTATTATAACAATCAAATAAAAATAATTGATAAATTTGTAGAACCTTTAGCTAAAAAATATGACATTGATAATATTGTTACTCAATTAATTAATAAATCAAAAGCAGGAGACACTGCTTTAAAAACTATGATGAATGAATTAGGAAGAGACAGAAGTGCTGTTTTAATTTCTTCTATTATGAATAAGATGGGACAAGTACCTTCAACTGGACAACTTGGTGCATTAGGTAGAACTAATTTATTTAACACAAGTCAATTTATTAAAAACTTTGATGAATTATCTGATGCGGCTAAAAAAACTTTATTTGAAAACCCTATGTTCAGAGGAAAGAGTTATGCAACATTAAACAAATCTTTGAAAGATGTTAATGCATTAGCGACTTATATTGAAAGACAAAACCCATTTAAAGACTTAGGACAAACTGCAACAAAAGGTGCTGCTGGTACAGGTCTATTAATTGGTGGTGGTGCTGCGGCTACAATAGGTACTGGAGATCCTTTATTTTTATTAGGTATTCCAATCTTTGGTTACGGTGGTGCATTTGCTTTAAGAGCAATGTCTAACCCAGCGTTCATGCAATGGGTGTCTCAAGGTGTTAAGATTGCAGGTAACAAAGGTTTTGATGGTGTTCTTGAACACATAACTAAACTTGGAACTGTTGCTGGTATGTCTGATGAAGATACTGCAGAGTTAACAAATCAATATTTAGAAATTATGAAACAAACTTCTCAAGCAAAAGAGCAAGAAGAAAAAGAACAACAAATTAATCAACAGAACCAACAGGCAGAAGAAGCTTTACAACAAACTGTTTCAAAAGGAGCTCCACCTCAACAGCCTTCAGCTCCAACACCTGTTAATACACAAGTAACAAACCCGCAACAATATTCAGCATTGTTTCCTGGAGATCCTTTAGGTGAAGCAATTGCACAAAAGAAAGTAATTTAATGCCAAGAGCTAAATCAGCCTTAGAAAAAATTGAATATCATGAAAAGATCTGCAGAATTATGCAGAAACAAACATTCGAGAAGATTGAGAAGATTGAAACGAGAATATCTAGAATGGAAAAATATATAGCTGGTGCATTATTAGCTATACTTTTAGCTGTACTTTCAAATCATATGTAGTAATAATTCCGAATGGAATTAATTAAATCTGAAACTTCATTTACTGTAAAAGGCTTTAGTTGGGATAATTCTTTTAAATATAAAAAGTATTCAAGGGAGACTGATGAGGAAACTGGGTCACGCCTTTACCAGGTCGGAGAAAATAATGTCCCCTCAGTCACAACTATTCTATCAAAGACTCAATCAGAAGACAAGCGTAAAAGCTTAGATAAGTGGAGAGAAAGAGTAGGATATACTGAAGCTGCTAGGATAACTCAAAAAGCAGCCCTGAGAGGCACAGAGATGCACTACGTTTTAGAGAATTATATAAATGGTATTGGATACCTTAACCTTTCAGAAAAGGGTGCAGAAGCACGCCTCATGGCCCATGAAGTGGTAAAAGGATTACCAGAGTTAACTAAAGTATATGGTTGTGAAGTATCTTTAGCCTATGAAGATAGATGGGCAGGTTCAACTGATTTAGTTTGTGAGTTCAAAGGTAAGCCTACTATATTAGACTTTAAACAATCGAATAAACCTAAAAGAGAAGAATGGATTGAAGATTACTATTATCAAATTGCAGCCTATTCATTAGCACATAAAAAACAATATGGTGATATTAAAATGGGATTGATTGCAATGTGTACTCCTCATTTATTATTTCAAAGATTTCAAATGGATGAACAAATGTTATTAGAGTATGAAGAAAAATGGTTAGCTAGAGTTGATAAATTTTGGGAACTTAGGAAATCCACTTCTTAGCTTCTTCACCTAAAGTCTTAGCACTTAATTTTATTTTACCTTTTAATGCAGAGATAATCATTTCATCTACTGTACCTTTAACAATTAAATCTATAACTAAAACATTTTTATCTTGACCAATCCTATGTGCTCTATCTTCACTTTGTTCACGTACTTCTAAGTTATAAGAATTAGAATAATACACAACATAACTAGCAGATACTAAATTTAAACCATATCCACCTGTACTTGGGTTACCAACAAAGAAACGAACCTCATCATCATTTTCAAATTTCTTTACATTTTTAATTCTTTGTTCTGCATCTACTTTTCCATAAACACTAACTACTGAATTAACTCCATATCTATCTTGGAGCACAGAAATAATCTTTTCAATATTGTAAATATAGTTTGCCCATATAATAAACTTTCCATCGTTCTCTTCTATTACCTCTAGCAACTGATCCATTTTTGGATCATCGAATTCTATTATTTTATGATCATCTGTTTTAACATGGCCATTGACACATTGATGAAGTTTTAAAATCTCTGTTAATTTATTTGAATAACTGACCTCTTCGTTTTGAATCACGGCCCACGCATTCTTTCTTAATTGATCATAAGCACGTTGATGTTCGTCTTTTAGATTGATATAATGCTGCGTGTAAAGTTTTTCGGGTAAGTCTAAACACTCGACCTTTCTACAACGATATGAAAATTTTTTTATATTCTGCTCTAACTCTTCTAGGTTGGTATAATATTTTGGCAACATTATTGATCTTCCACCCATATCTATTTCGTGCATTACAGCATACCTTGCTCGAAATGTATAAAACGATGTATGTCCTAATAACTCTTTATTTAGAAATGAGACTTGACTATATAAATCAAGCGGTGACTTAGTGACAGGTGATCCTGTTAATAATCTTTTGTAAGCAACAGGTTTACCTAACTCAATAATATTTTTTGTTCTTTTAGCGGTTCTGTTTTTAATTGTTGTAGCCTCATCAATAATCATCATTGTTTCATCAGCTGCAGTTAAAACTTCTTTAACTCTTTTCAATCCTGACTTATGACTCATAGACTCTACATTATATAAATACCAAGTCAGTTGTAACGGGTCATTAAAATGTGGAGAAGTAATCTTGTCTACCTTGTGTGCCATGATTTTATAATCAACTGAGCAATGTGTTTCGATTTCTTTTTTCCAATTTAGATATACGCTGTTAGGTGCAATCACAATTACATTTTTAATTTTATTTTGAACAAATAAATAACAAGCATTGTCTATAGATACTTTTGTTTTACCTGTACCCATTTCCATAAAATATGCGAAATTGTTGGATTCGGCTCCTTGTTTTAAGGCTTCTCTTTGGTGTTCGAAAGGTTTTGTTTTATAAATGTATTTCATAATTAATTAAAATATTTTTATTTTATTTGTTGCATTGTGTAAACAAATAATTTATACACTCGGTAAGGAGGTTCTAATGATGGACTTAGAAGCAGAATCAACCATAACGGTTGATACAGCGAAATCTGCGGATATCGCTCAAACTTGCAATAAGCTTTTGGAAACTCAGAAACAGATAACTAAGGCTGAAGAAGATATTAGCAAACTTAAAGAAGCTGAAAGAAATCTTTCTGACAATATTATTCCAAACTTAATGCGGGAAGCAGGCATAAGCTTGCTTAGACTAAATGATGGAAGTTCGGTAGAGGTTAAACCCTATTACCAAGCTAACATTACAGAGTCATTCAAAGAACGTGCTCACAACTGGTTACGTGATAACGGCTTTGGAGACTTAATTAAAAACAACGTCACTCTTGAATTTGGTAAAGGTCAAGATGAACAAGCTCAAACTGTTATCAAGGAGGCCCAAGATAAAGGCTACAATGTTAAACAGAAAGAGGGTGTTCACTGGGCTACTCTTAGAACATTTGTAAGAGAACAAATCCAAGATGGAAAACAAGTTCCAAACGATATGTTTGGAGTTTACGTTGCAAACCGTGTAACTATTAAGAAGGAGGACAAATAATGTCTGATACACAAAAAGCTACTAAAGAAGTAGCACCAAAAAAAGAAGCTGGAGTTCCAATGCAAATGGATCTTGAGTCACTATCTGGTCAAGGTACTGAGAACATCACATCACGTGATACAAGGTTACCTTTACTAAAAATACTTTATTCAAATTCACCTGTACTAGATGAAGATGATGGTAAGTATAACGACAAAGCAAAACAAGGTGATATCTATAATGAAATCACTGCGTCTTTGTATAAAGCAAAAGAAGGCGTTTTTGCAGTTCCTTGTCACTACAATAATACTTTTAATGAATGGCAAGACAGAGGCGATAGTCTTGGTAGACCTGTAGCAATACATACAGACCCAACTATCATGACTCAAACAACTAAAGGCGATGATGGTAAAGATAGATTACCAAATGGTAATTATATCGAAGATACTGGTAATCACTTCGTTCAGTTACTGAATGAAAACTATGAGCCAATTGAAAATGCTCTAGTGCCTATGAAGTCTACACAAAAGAAAAAATCTAAGTTGTGGAATTCTATGATTATAAGTAGAAAGATCAAAGGTAAGAATGGTTTATTCGTACCACCATCTTGGTCTCAAGTATATAGACTTAAAGCTACCAAAGAGTCTAATAGTCAAAACTCTTGGTACGGTTGGTTAATTGAATTTGATTCAGTTTTAGACCCAACTAAAAGTTTAGATGCGTTACAAACGTCTAAAGCTTTTTATGAAAGTTGTAAAAAGCAGGACATCTTTAGTAAAGTAGCATTTGAAGAAGAAGGGAAAGCTAACATTAAACAAGTTAGCGATAAAGAAGCTACCCCATTCTAATGCAAAATAAATTACTAGAGTTGTTTGAAGGCGACTCTGGTCAGTTCATTAAGGTCACCCTAACGGGTGGCCAAGATGAAAGGGGAAAGAGGCAAGCTGATTACCTCACGCTCCACGAACCAGTGACCGCTAACTTATGGCAAGATCATTTAGAAGGGAAATACGTTATAGGTCTTAGACCAGAACGTGATGACAAAATTAAATGGGGATGTGTCGATGTCGATCCTCAAAGCTATAAAGATTATAGTTCTAAAAAATATATCGATATAATAAAAAATAATAATTTACCTTTAATACCTGTTAGATCAAAATCTGGAGGTCTACATATCTTTTTGTTTTTAAAAGATTGGGAAGATAAACAAGATGTTTTAAAAATTTTAAACAAATGGAATACTGATTACTTCATGGCTAATGAAGTGTTTCCAATGAACAAAGCATTAGGTATGCCATACTTTAATGCAAAGATGACTACTGAATTTGCTTACAATGATGACGGAACCCCTGTCATGCTAGAAGGCTTTTTAGATTTAGTTGAAAAGAAAAGAACAACACTTGCAGAAATAAAAAAATTTAAAGTAAATTCTTATGAACCAGAGTCTAATTGGAAAGAATATCCACCTTGTGTTCAAAAAATGGTTCAAGAAAAATGGTCTGGTAATCACAGAAACGATTTTTTATTTAATGTATTAGTATTAGAATGTAAGAAAGATGAGGATATATCTATTGCTGACCTTACAGATATAGCCAAGAAAAGAAATTTAGAAATTTTCTCTCCACCATTACCAGAGAAAGAAATAATTCCAATTGCTAAATCAGTAAAGAAAGGTGGATACTTTTATAAGTGTCCTCCAAAATTAAATGCAATCACACCTATTTGTAATAAAGAATTATGTAAAAATAGATCACTAGGTATCTTTCAAGAAGCCCCTGCAATCATTGACGAGTTTGAAGATGTAATGTTTATAAGAGATATCAAAGAATCTTTTTATCAATTTAAATATCAAAATGAAAAGATAATGGTTAAGCCAGAAGACTTAGCCTCTGAACTTAACTTTAAAAAGAAACTACTTAATTACAAAATACTTTGGAAAACATTACCAAAAAGAAAAAATATTATTGTATGGGATTTATTCTTAGATGGATTAGTTAAAAAAGCTGATGAGTCTGATGAATTCAATTACTTAGAAACTTTAGAAGATATGCGTTATCAAACTCTTAAAGAATTTTTTGAAGATACTATTGAGCAAGATGACTTTAGAAAATTAAAAGACGGATACGTTGTACTGGATTCAAAAACTAATGTGTGTTATTTCAAAAGAACTACATTAGATAACTGGATGAAGAAGAAGATGAATAAAGCTTTCAATAATTCTATGGAGGCTTTACGTTTATTAAATTGTAAACGATTAGAATACCATGAGGGGGAGAAGAATATTTGGGCAGTTGATATGCCAGAGTTTATCAATCACCAAGAAATTAAAAAACATAAACCAAAGAAAGTTGATACTTCGTTAACGGAAATGGATGATGACTACCACACAGGAAAATTTAGAAATCCAAAAACTGAAAAGACTACATAAGAAAACTATTAAAATATACGGGCCTCCAGGAACAGGAAAAACATATACTTTAATTGAAAGGATTTTAAAAAAACATTTAGCAAAAGGTATAAGACCAGAGAGGATTGCTTTTATTTCTTTTACAAACAAAGCAGTTAACACTGCAGTTGAAAGAGCCTTGTCCGCATTTCCACAATATACTATAGAAAATTTTACAAGATTTAAAACACTTCACAAATACTGTCGTAGATATTTTCAAGAAGAAGTATTCGATATTAAAAGTTGTATGATTGATTTTGCACTACAGGAAAGTATTTTAAAACGATCTGACAATCGATTAGAAGATGACGAATTTATTTATAAGGATTGGTCCTTATCTATTTATGATAAAGCAAGAAACATGATGGAAGATCCTATTCAAGTTTTCAAAAGAGAAGCTTACAAAAAAGATAACATAGATGTATTTCAAAGAAAGATTTCAACATACGAACATTATAAAAACGGTGGAGGAGAAAGTTCTTTCATAGACTTTACTGATATGATTTCTAAAGCAATTGATGAAATAGATTTTCCATCGTTGGATATTCTAATACTAGATGAAGCTCAAGATTTTACACCACTTCAATGGTCGGTACTATTTAAAATAGCTAGTAATTCAAAAAGAGTTTACTTAGCAGGAGACGATGATCAAGGTATCTATCAATGGAATGGCGCTGACTCAAAATATTTTACAACTTATTTTCCAGGACGAAAGGTAGTATTAAGAAAGACTAGAAGATTTGGAGAAGCAATACATCACTTTACAGAAATTATTAGAAGAGGGATTATAGATTCCGAAGAGAAAGAATACTTACCTTCAAACAAAGATGGTAGTGTAAAAAGATACTTAAATTTCAAGGAGATAGACTTCACTCAAGAGGGCACATGGTTCATCTTAGGACGAGTTAATAAAGTAGTTAACGAACTAAGAATGGCGGCCAAAGAGGCAGGTTTATATTTCGGAGATAATAAAAACAATAAATCTTTTGATCGTAAACAATGGACAGCGATTAAATCTTGGACAGCAATATCTAATGGTAAAACGATTACTAAGTACGATGCTGAGATCATGTTTAAATATATAAGAGACTTAGAGAAGGATGCTTTTAGACAAGATAAATTTTGGATGGGAGAGCCTGACTTTAAAACATATAACTTTGAAGCATTGAAAGAATGGTGCGGCCTCACGGTTCCCGATGAAAAGAAGAATAAAGAATGGTGGTGGATCCTTCGTAGAAACTTTACATCAAGACAAAAAATATATTTTATAAGACTTCTTAAACGCTATGGCCAACAACAACTTAATGAAGAACCAAAAATTGTAATTGATACTATTCATAGCGTTAAAGGAGGAGAAGCAGACCATGTTGTTCTTGCAAGTAAAAATGATTATGCATCTGACTTTGGACGTAAAACAAAATTAGATAAAAGCGGAGAGCGAAAAGTTTATTACACAGGTGCTTCAAGGGCAAAAAATACTTTACATATATTATCAACCGACTATAAGTATCATTACCCAATCGGTAAAGATTACTTAATTTACTTAGAGGAGACCAGATGACAAATAGAAAAGATATAAACGAAGCATTTCCACAATATACCCAGATAGGGGGGAATCACTATACTAAGTTTGAGATTCAACCTTATGAATTTATATCAAAAAATAATTTATCGTTTTTTCAAGGCAACGTAATTAAGTACGTTTGCAGATATTTAAAAAAAGGTGGGATACAAGATTTAGAAAAAATAAAACATTATGTTGATTTAGAAATCTTAAAACTAAAAGATGTACAAAAAAAGAAGTAATAAATCAAACCTAGACATCTTAACTAAAATAAAAGAAAAACATTATCAATGGTGTTTAGATAATGGAAGAGATATAAATTGGTACAAAGAAATAAAAAATGAAAAGAAGTATAAGAAAAGTAATAGTTAAAATAAGAATGTGGTACGCAGATATAAGAGGCCATCACGGTAAAAAATGGAATTATGAACCAGGAGAATGGTACATGGGCAGACACAAGAAGAGGAAGAAATGAAATCAAAACCAACTGAACTAAGATTTAAATTTTATAATAAGCTCAAAGCTTTAGACGTAAGTTTAAATAATATTATTGATGGAGGTTGTCATGAGGGTGGTTGGACAGAAAGAGTCAAAGAAATATATCCAGACGCTAATTACCATTTAATCGATGCTCAAGATATTTTTAAAGATAAGTTAGAAAAATTAGGTAAGTTTTATTGTACTGCATTAGGACAAAACAATGAAGAACGAAAATTTTACTTTGCTAAAAATAAAGAGAAAGCTACAGGCTCTTCTTTGTATGAAGAAAATTCAAATGTATTGTTTGATGAAAAATTAATCAATACTAAAAAATTAAAAGATGTCGTACCCGATCAAACTTATGACGTTATTAAATTGGATATACAGGGCGCAGAACTAGAAGTTATAGAAGGATCATTAGATTTATTTTCTAAAACTAAATGGGTTCAATTAGA